>ERZ1026854.70-NODE-70-length-74918-cov-165.014106_pt1 | contig 74918 bp, 94 predicted proteins | sample MGYA00380157_ERZ1026854 | MGnify/ENA primary metagenome ERZ1026854 (study PRJEB33269, sample SAMEA4719793) | human gut metagenome | biome: human-associated habitat; feature: organic feature; material: feces | place: Cameroon | collected 2013-10 ...
TCCGCAGTAATCTGGAGTTAATTAATTCTGACAGAATTTTGAGGGAATTTATTCAACAAATAAATATCAATCTATATACATATCTAAAAAATGCTTGTATAATAAAGATTTAGATAGATTGTACAAGATAAGTGTGTGTTATTTGTGCATAAAATGTGCATAATTTCAGGAGGTTTTAGATTGATAATAAGACATCTTTACCAACGTACTGTTGTCAAGAACGGGAAGAAAATCAAGGCTTGGTATTACTGGTTTTATGATGAGAACGGAAAGCAAATCCGGCGGAGTTGCGGAAAAGGCGGAAAGCCGTGCGTGCTAAAAAGAGATGCTGAAGCCTATATTGCCTCACTGGGAAATAACGAGCCAAAAAAAACCGTTCTTAATGATTATTTTTCTGATATGTATACAGAAGGCTCATTGTTCCTTCGGAAAAAAGAGGCTAGAGGAACTGTTTACACTTATAGGACGCTTGTGCATAAGCGTGTCTTTCTGAAATGTGTCCTAGATAAATTCGGAAACAAGAATGTCAATTCTCTTTCGGTATACGAGATTGATAACTGGCTAGTCAACCTTGAGCGCTCAAACTCGTGGAAGAATTCCATTCTGTCGATTTTCGAGGATATGTTCAAGGAACTTTATCTTGCAAAGAAAATTGACTGTGTGCCTATGTTGGAAAGGTTCAAGCTGACTGACAAGAAAGAGAAAGGCATTTTTTCAATAAAGGAGATTAAAACACTTTTTCCGGTTTCCTATGATGAGATTGTTGATATTTGGAAATGGAAAACGGAAATTCCGCTTCCTGAATGGCAGTTCTATTCATTGGCGGTTCTTGTGTATACTGCCTTATCAACTGGAATGAGAAGCGGCGAGGTAAGGGCGCTGAAACAGTCCCAGTTTATTTCTAACAATGTGGTTCTTATTAACTGTATGCTCGGAAGTAAGAATGAGGAAGTCGACCATTTGAAGAAAGGTACAGACAAGAACAAGCGCTGGCGCGTCGCGGTCTTGCCTGACAGGACTGTTGATATGATTCATAGTCTTCTTGACCTTAAAAATGACGATTCGCCTTATATATTTACGTATAAGGGAAAGCCGTTCGTTCAGTCCGCCTTAAACAAGATGTTGCACTCTGTTCTGGAAAGACAGGGGATTGACTGGAAGAAAAGAAATATAAGTCTGCACAGCACGCGCTACACATACAACACCATTATGAAGTCAAAGATGAACAACATAGATTTACGGCTTTTGATGGGGCATACAAGCGAAAGAATGACGGAATATTACGACAAGTCAACGGCGGTTGACCATCTGCCGGAGCTTATTCAGAACGCCCCGATAATAAATTCCGTCTGGAAATGATTTCCTGCGTTGTTTCTGCCCACAGCTCCCATTCGCTGACAAGCTCGTCGTAGTATGCTATTACTTCCGCATATTCCTTCGGGCTTGCTGGTATTGATATGTTTTTGCGCTCAGGTTCTGGAGGCAGTGTTATTTTTATTTCTGATGTTGTCCTGCACGCGCTTATTGTTAGCACTGACAATATCAGAGATAATATTATTAACTTCTTCTTCATTTTTTGCTTTCCTGATTCTATTCTTTGTTTCAGAGCCGCTATCTTTCAGCTTCTCCAGTTTTTCCGCGTGTTCTTTTAGAAGCTCAATGTTTTTAGAGAGATTCTCCACATTGAGCTTTAGCCGCCGGATTTCTTTTCTGCCTGAGACAACAGCCTTTATACACAGGTAGCAGACTGCAATAAGGATAAGGATGACCGCTGTCAGGGAAATTATTATTTTAGCTGTCATTGCTTGTCTTCCTTGCTGTAAATCTGTTTCTGCCATACGTTCGCGCCGATGTAGGCAAGCGGAACGCCGCATAGCCACTGTGCTATTGTTGTGAACTGGTTTCTATCGGCAAACACAATGAAAGTAACCATTATGATAGCCCATATTGTAACCCAGAGCTTGGCTGATTTTAGCTTGCTTCTTTTTTCTGTCTTTTCAGAAGTTTCAGCGGTCTTTGTTTCTTCGTTTTCCATTTTGATTTTTCTCCTTGTTTTCTCTAAGTGGTTATTTTTTCCTGTACGGATTCCTTGAATTTTTCAAGAAGCTCCGGGCGTTTTGTCCATAGCCTCGGACAGTCTTTCCAACCAACTATGTTGTGGTGCGTTGTTATGTCCTGCGCTGCAAGTCCGTGTCTTTTGCAGATTCCGGCGCATAGTTCCGACGCGGATTCAACTGTGCTTGACGTGAAGTTTCCGTACAAGTCAACAGGGCATAGCTCGATTCCGATTGTGCATAGGTTAGGGGCGCTTGTTTCTGCCGTGTATTGCCCGAATTTTTGCCGCGCATAGTCTGTATAGATTTTTCCGCTTGCCGGGTCAGTCCGTGATGTTCCGCAGTGGTAGGCTACTTCATCTTCCGGCATGCACTGGATTATCTCGCCTTTTATGCCGACTATGTAATGGGCTGAGCCATAGCCTCCCATTCCTGTTTTTTTCGCCTCGAAATAGTCGCGGTTTTCTTTCGCTGTCGCGCCTGGATTCGCCGTCCAGTGCATTACAATTGCAAGGACTTCTTTTAGCTTCTTTCCCGGCCGTGAGTATTCATTGATTGTCAGGAAGTCTTTTGTTATCTCCATTTTCAGCCTCCGATTCTAATGTGTCCGATTATGAAGCCTACTGTCGCGGTGAGAATTCCAGTAAGGATTGTTCCAAGAATTTTTTTCCATAGGGAGAGAGCCATTTCACCGTTCTTTTTTTCCAGGCAAGAAACACGGCTGGAAAGAGCCTCTACTGATATTGTAAGCTCCGAAAGGTTGTGAGATATAATCTTCTGATCTGTCAGTATCTCGTTGATCTTCTCAATCTGCTTATCCTGATTGTCCGAGTGGACTTCAATGTTTTTCATCCGAATATCAAGCCCGTCCATTTTGCTTTCAATTCTTGAATCGCGTTCATTGGATTCTTTCTGCAAAGCCAATAATTCGTGCAGTATTGTGCTGTCTCCAGTTTCCATTTATACCTCCTGAATTATTTTACTCCGCAAAAAAAAGCCGGTCAGACATTAAATCCGACCGGCTCATTTGGTATGACACCTATCAAGAACAATATAAACCACTCTTGCCTATTTTTCAAGGTGTTTCATTGTGAAGAAGAAATAATCAGAAAGTTTTCCTTCCGGTGCGTCCTCGTCCGCAAGGTATGCGTCCGCAAGTTTCGCATAGAGTGAGGCGTCTGCCTGAACGCCGGATTCGGTGAGCACGTTTCCGTAGTCGTAGTACATCATGTGCATTGCCGCCCAAAATTCGCGCTCTGTGTAGTCCTCCTCCTTTCCGCTGAAAGTGATGTCAACTTTTCTTGCCGCGCTGTTTGTTTCTTCAAGCGTCCATTTTTGGCCGCCCTCGTTGCCGTGCTTCATGTGAGCCACCATTTCAACGCAGAAGTCGTCGCAGAGGTGGTTTCCGTAGATGTCCTTGTAAAGCCCCTCGAAAATCTCCACCCTTGAGTTTTCTGAATCAATTTTAGTGGCTACTGTCTGGAGCATTTTTTCGGTGTCCTTGCCGTCCTTGATTCCTGCTTCAATAAGTTTCTTTATGTTCAATGTCATGTTTTTCCTCCTGGAAAAAAAGTTTTAACCAACGATTCTATATAATCGCTAAGAAAGAAATCTGTTTCAGGTATGCTTAATATGTCAGTTATCTTGCTGTATTTTGACAGCTGTATAACTTTTTTGAACAACGCGCCGTTGAAACTTCCGTCTTCTTTCATGAACACTTTTGCCTTTTCCTCGAATTTCTTTATATACACATTCGGGTTAATTCCAAACATACTTAGAATTAATGCCGTTTTGTCCGGCAGACATTCCTTTCCGAACAGCATTTTAAGGAGTTTGGATTCAATTCCGTCAAGTTCTGACTGGACGGTTCTGGTACATTGCTGCGGCACGCTCTGAATCTTGTTTCTCATTCTTCGCTCTTTTTGAATCGTTTTCTAATAAAGGCGGCGGAATTTCTCCGCCGTCTTTTCCGTGTTAGCTGCCTGCCGAAGCCGCTGTGGTTTCAGGAGTTATTTTCACTCCGCCCCAGCCCGGGCAGATTGCCGAATTTGGAACTACCATTTTCGTAATCTGTCCGCAGCAGTTCTGCAATGCGGCTATTGACGACGCGTTTGCCGCTACGTTTGCCGCAATCGCTGCGTTGTTCACTGCCTGCTGTGTGTTCCAGGCATCCTGTTCCCTCTGGTTCTGGTTGATTTTTGTCGAGAGACGCTCATAGACATCGGCAATCTTGATTTCTGTGTTCTGCTCGCTCTTGAGCAGGGCGATTTCAGAATCTTTTGCCGCAATCTGCTGTGTCATCTGCAATTCAGCCTTTGAAACAAAGGTGTTGCTATCGTTTGCGTTCGGACAGCCGCGTGGATTGCCGTTTCCACCGGAAAGGTTGAGAATTCCGTTTCCGCCTGCCATCAGTGTTCCGAGGCCTCCAAGGACTGTGCCGAGGATTCCAAGGGCTTTTGTTCCGTTTCCAGCCGCGTCGAACACGCCGCCGGATTCTGTCTTAACTTCCATAAAGATACCTCCTTTTATGCAAGATGCTAGTATCTTACGGCAGCCGGGCTGTTGAATGTTGTAGTATTATTGTTCTGTTCTTTTATTAGTTTTGTAGTGATTCCATATTCATATACTTTCTGGATTGCTGAGCGTTTCAGGACGCTTATGTAGGCAAGGGAAAGGTTCATCTCGACGGAAAGCTCCTTTATTGTCTTTTTTTCAAGCTCCGTGTCGGACAGTATTTTCTTTTCCCTTGATGTCATGTTGATACTGTCTATCAAGTCCATCACAAACGATTTGTCCACATTGCGCAGCAGTTTCTTTGCCGCGGTTGTCATTCTGCTTGTCATTTTTCATCTTCCTATAGAACTCTGACAATGCCGAAACAGAAACAAGAATTGACCTCTTTCCCTGCATCGGCAACGCCAGAAACAGCAACAAACTTTTTAAGTTATCTTTCATTTTTTTTACTCCTGCTGAAATTATAGGAGAAAATTGGAACTTTAGTAGCATAGGAACGTTGCGATATGAGTAGGATTGAATGTATTTTTTTAATGGCAGACTGCTTGCGGCGGCTGTTATTTCTCGTTCTTCCAGAATTCAACCTGGCTTTTGATGATTGCCATAAGCGGCGCTCTTCTTTCTTTTGGAATCTGCTTCAGGAGAGCGAGGGCGTTTTCTATGTCGTCGTCCACCTGCTGCTCCTTGCCCAGCACGAGATACTCTATCGACACACCCAAGTATCTGGATATTTTAAGGCAGATGTCCACAGACGGAACATTGCGCCTTTTCCAGTCCGCAAGGTTCTGTGTTGTGAATCCGAGGTCTTTAATCAGTTCCGATCGTGTTTTGCCCTGAATTTCAAGAAGCTGGTCTATGTTCTCAATAAATTTTGTTCCATTCATAAGAAAATTATCGGAAAATCCCGCAAAGAACTTGACAGCAAATTGCTATATATTTATACTTATTTATGGCTATATGCTATTAATGGCAGGTTTTCCATAGTCAAATGATACTGGAGAAACGAGAAAAAATCTACTTTCCGTTTCTTGGAAGGAAAGGAAATGCAGCTGAAACTGTTTGAGGAAGAAAAGAAGCCTGGAATTCACATAGACAAGCCGATACGGCTGATTGAGCTGTTCGGCGGCTACGGAAGCCAGTCTATGGCAATGAGGAACATAGGCGCGGACTTCGTGCCTTGGAAGCTGGTTGAGTTCGACAGGTTCGCTGTCGCGTCATACAACGCCGTGCATGGAACTCATTTTGAGACAACGGATATAAGGGGCGTTCACGGAAACGACCTGGAGATAACAGGCAAGGACAAGTACTGCTATTTTATGTTATTTATTCGTTCCCATGCACGGACTTATCCGTGGCCGGAAAAATGGCGGGAATGTCAAAGGGAAGCGGAACAAGAAGCGGGCTTCTGTGGGAGGTTGAGCGGATTCTGTATGAACTGAAAGGAATGGATTCTCTGCCTCAGATGTTATGCTGCGAAAACGTTCCTCAGATTGTGTCAACGAAAAACAAGCCGGACTTTGACTTGTGGTGCAAGAGCCTTGCAGATTTAGGCTACTTTTCGACATGGCGGATTCTCAATGCGAAAGATTACGGTGTTCCTCAAAATTGGAACAGATTTTTTATGCTGTCTTTCCTTGGAAAGGACTATGAGTATGAGTGGCCGGAGCCTGTGCCGCTGACAAGACGGCTGAAAGATGTCCTTGAGGACGAGGTCGATGAGAAATATTACATCAACAACGAGAAGGCTGACAGGCTGATTCAAGACCTTGAGGAGCGCGGAGTTATCGGGAATGAAACCGTAAAGACAAACGGAAAAGACATCGTGAAGAAAATCGATATAGCAACGACATTCTCAGCGCGTGATTCAAAAGGCTTTTCGGAATCTTTCCAATGCATGAACGGCGTTGTTGAGAGAACAGAGAATTCTTGTGGTGGGGGGCGCAAATGCGTTGACCTCACAGTCAACAGCCCTAAGGAAAGGGAAGTCGCGAACTGTATCATCGCAAGGACAGACTGCGGAATCAGCAACCTGCTGTCAACAGGGACAGGAGTTGTCGAGAATTGGAGTTCTGCTGAGCAACAGAGGAACACATTTTGAGAGGAAAACCGATATAGCCACCTGCCTTATAGCAAGGGACTACAAGTGATTTAGAAATCAGGCGACAAACGGAGTGATAGAGATTGAACAGGATTAACTTGCTGGGCGGACTGCCGGGACACGAGAGAAAAGGCGGCGGATTCCGGACCGGGTATTTGGTCTACGGAGCCGACGGAATTAGTCCTGCCCTGAACACAATGCAGGGAGGAGGAAGAGAGCCGCATATCGTGGCAATGAGAGGAAGAAACCCGGAGAAGCCAAATTCAAGGGAGAAAGGGCTTGCGACGGAGCAGAGACTGGAGATGAAAATGGACGGAACAAGCAACACACTGACGACAGTTCAGAAAGACAATCTTGTGCTGGAAAATAAACCTGAGGCGGTGAACCTGTATGACGAAAACGGAAAGGAGACATCATTCCAAGATAGGTGCTATAAGACGGATAAGATAACTCCGGCGGTAACATCTTCATTCCGACCGAGCTATTTACACAAGCACAGAATCAGAAAACTCACGCCAAAGGAATGTTTCCGCCTTATGGGCGTAACGGACGATGACGCGGACAAGATGCTTGCGGTGAACTCCAACAGCCAGTGCTATAAGCAGGCAGGCAACTCAATTGTTGTGTCTGTGCTTGAGGCGATTTTCAGGCAGCTCGGCATAAAGGGCGTGGAAGCCTGGAACAAGGCGAAAGGAGAACATGGAAATGTCTGAAACCTCTCTCTATAATGGCGACTGCTATGAGCTGCTTCCGCAGCTGCCTGACACTTCTATTGACCTTGTAGTAACAGACCCGCCGTACAGAATAAGCGAAGTAAAAGGACAAGGAATCTATAAAAAGAATGTCAGATGTCTTGATGAGCTGAAAACCCTTGATTCCCTTGAATTTTCGCCTAAAGAGTTTCTTGACCTTGTAAGGCCGAAAATGAAGCGGTTCTACGGCTATTTTTTCTGCAACAGATTTCTTATCAGGGAATATCTGGAATGGGCGGATGAAAACAAGATGAAATTTGACATATTCACGCTTTTAAAGTCAAATCCGATTCCAGCATGGGGCGGACATCATCTGAATGACACTGAATATTGCGTGCTTATAAGGGAAAGTGGAACTTATTTCAACAGAAAACTGGAATTTGACAACTACAGAAAATCATTGTACAGAAATGCGTAAAACGAATACATCCGGCGGAGAAGCCTGTGGAATTTCTTGAAAGGTTCATAAGGGTTTCCTGCCCGGAAGACGGAGTTGTTCTTGATCCGTTCATGGGAAGCGGCTCGACCGGCGTTGCGGCAAAAAGACTTGAAAGAAACTTTGTCGGCATAGAGAAAAGCCCTGAATATTTTGAGCTTTCAAAGAAGCGTATTGAAGAGGTCTGCAACCCGTCGCAGATGTGCTTTGATTTTCAGTGAAATATAGAAATTATTTTATTTTTCATTTTTTGCCCCCATTTTTTATTATATCGTGCACCCGAATTTGCATTTTAGGGCTTGTTTAATTTTTATGCGGAAAGTTCAAATCACTGTTATTCAGAATTAGAGGGTACGGATTAAGAATCGCTGGGGATTTCTTTTTTCCAGAATTCGACCTGCGAGGCGATTACCGCGTTGAGCGGGCCTCTTTGGGCAGGCGTGAGCATAAGGAGCTTTGAAACGGTCTTCTGTATGTCGTCCGGGAGCGCGCCGCTTTCCTTTTCGCCTGTGAGAAGATACTCCATGGAAACGCCTAGGTACTTGGCGATTCGGTAAAGGTCGTCTGACTTGGGAAAAATATTTCTAACCTTCCATGATGAGAGCGTTTTTTGATTAATTCCGATTAATTCAAGTTCTTTTGCAGTAACAAGAAATTTTATTCTCTCAACCATATCACTTGCAGAAAGTTCCATAAAAAAATCCTTTAAAATGATTACATTCTACTTCTGTAGATTGACAATTCTACAAAAATAGAATACAGTAATTCTCATCAAGGGAATCAACCCTTGAAAAAGACAGTTTAAGAAAACACTTCCACTTTTTTTAAACCGTTTTTTAGTTTGGCCTTGTGCCTTGAATCCGTGGAAGCCCGAAAGGGGGATTCTTGGCGCAGGGCTTTTTTATTTCTTACAGGCTTTTTTCAAACGTGCAAATCTTGGCGGACTGTTCGTCTGAAAAAAGCGAGGAAATTCACAAATGAACCCAATTAAAGAATCGGCTAAAGATGAGAAAACTTTAGCAAAAATCAGCGTGTTTGAAAACGCTGAATTCGGCAGCGTCCGTATCGCTGTGATTGACGGAGAGCCTTTTTTCGGGGGAAAGGACGTTGCCTCAATCCTTGGCTATAGCAATCCAAGCAAGGCTGTGATTGAACACGTTGACGATGAGGATAAGCGGATAATTCAAAATTCCCAATTTAGGAACTTTGAAAATCACATTCCAAAATCTGTACTAACCATTGACTTTGTAAGTGCGGACATTCCAAACCGAGGACTAACCGTCATTAACGAATCCGGGCTTTATTCCTTGATTCTTTCATCAAAACTTCCTGCCGCAAAGGAGTTCAAGCGGTGGGTAACATCTGAGGTGCTTCCGTCTATCAGGAAAACAGGCTCTTACTCCGATGTACCTAAGACGTTCGCGGAGGCTCTGCGCCTTGCGGCGGAGCAGCAAGAGGAAATCGAGCGGAAGAACGCTCTTATTGAGGAGCAAAAGCCGAAAGTCGAGTATGTAGACAACTATTGCGATTCATCAAATCTTGAGGAAATCGGACATCTGGGCAAAGTTACAAAAATCGGCGAGCAGAAGATTTTCAAGCGGCTTCTTGACGACGGATATATCAAGGTGCGCTACTCAACAGAGGGCGTAAAATGCTACGACCCATGCTATGGATATGAGAAATACTTTGAGACGCTGCACGTGCCGTTCCTGCGTGGCGACAAGAAACTGAGCCGCGACAAGCTGATGCTTACCCACAAGGGCTTTATGTTTTTCCGTGCGAAGTATGCGACAAGGGAGATGATAGAGGAAACCGCGGACAGGTGGATTAAAAAGGAGAGTGGAAATGAAAATGACAATTGAAATCAGAAAAGAGAATGGGCTTAACGCGGTGTCTGCAAGAGATCTGCACGAGAAGCTGGAAATCACGGACAGATTCAACCGCTGGTTTGAAAGGATGGTTGCCTACGGTTTTGTTGAAAATGAAGATTTTTGCCGTGTGAAAAGTTCCACACAGCAAAATCAGTACGGTGGAGAAAAAGAAATCTATGATTACGCAATTTCTCTTGATATGGCAAAGGAAATCTGCATGATTCAGCGTTCCGACATAGGACGCAAATTCCGCCAGTATTTTATTGAATGTGAGAAAGAACTGAACAGAAAGACAGAGACTTATGTTCCGCGTATAAGCAAAGAGGAGCTTGAAGCCAGAAAAAAGGAGGCTGAGGCCAAGAGCAAGGAGCTTAAACTTGAAGTTTACGACCGCCTCCACTCCCTTGCGAACGAGTATGCGGAAAGAAGCAAGGACTACCAGCAGATACTTGACGCCCACGCCACAAAGGAGCTTACAGGAGAGTTTCTGCTTCCTCTTCCTGGGACTGAAAAGACTTATTCAGCGACAGAAATCGGGGAGATGTTCGGTATTTCCGCAAACAAGGTCGGGAAAATTGCCAACGCGAACGGAATGAAGACAGATGTGTACGGAAAGTACTTCATTGACAAGTCGCGGTTCTCGGACAAGGAAGTCCAGACGTTCCGCTACAACAGCAGGGCGATTGACAGAATAAGACAGATTCTGAAGGAGGTCGGAAAATGATAGTAAGACAGGAAGGAAAGTTTGAGGACTATTTCCAGCGGTTCACGGAAAACTGCGAAACAGGATATGTAGACGGCGACCTTAACAGCCTGGAGGTGGACACAGAGAGGCTGAAGAAAAGAATCCTTGCGAGAATCGACACGCTGATAGCGTGCCTTGTTGCGGTTGAAATTGTGGAGAAGAACGGAGGAAGCGAAAATGGCGGCGAGAACTAAAAAAAACGAGAACATAGAAACGGCGGTGGCAGTAGCGGAAAGCGGAGGAATAGCGGACTTCAATCTTTCTGCGGAGATTGTGGCAGGGAAACTGACGAGCAATGCGAAGGAACTTGGGGAGAGAATCCGCGGAGAACTGAAGAATTTCACCGCCGAGCGGTATATCGGACACCCGGAGGCGGCGAAATCTGACAAGGCTGTTCTTACAAAAGCGAAAGACGCAATTGCGGAGAAGAGAAAGGAGATCACGAAGAAGTGGAACGAGCCGCTGGACGTGTTTCTTTCGGAGATGAAAGCCCTTGAAAAGGACGTGGCGGCGGCCTATGACGGTCTTAACGCTGTTGTGAAGGAAGCGGAGAACGCGGAGAAAGATGATAAGAAACGGCAGATTGAGGGCTACTGGCATACGCTCGGCTTCAATGTTGTTCCGCTTGAGCGGATTTTCAACCCTAAATGGCTGAACAAGACTTTTTCAATGACTGATGTCATGAAGGAGGTTGAGAGCAGGATTGAGAAAATCACAGGCGAACTTGCGACGCTCAGAAGCATGCAGGACGAGGATTCAGAAACACTGCAATCGTTCTATATAGACACGCTGGACTTGAAGGCGACACTCGAAAAGGGAAACCAGCTGAAAGCGAACAGAGCCGCGCTAAAAGCCGCTGAGGAAGACAGAAAGCGTAAGGAAGAGGCGGAAAGAAATGCCCAAAATGAGGCAAAATCGGCTGAAAATGAGGATAAAACTGCGAAAATTGATGAAAAACAGCAGAATCCATTGGAAAACCGCTCTTCTGATGAAGAGATTATGTCGTTCAAACTGGAACTGTATGGAACACGGCGACAGCTTATCGCGCTCCGGGCGTACATTGACAGCAACGGCATTAAATACAGGAAGTTCTAGGAACAAGGGGGAATATATGAACGGCAAACAGGCGAAGAAGATAAGAAAGTATGCAAGGCAGATGTACACGGAACACAGGGAAGACTACCGGCGGCAGATGAGCTGCTCTTTATGGGAAGATTTTTTCTATGTTGTATCGAAGCTGAACCTGCGCTCAAGGATAAGGCTTGCGATGATGATTATCCGCGGAAAGCGGATAGGGAAGTAAGGAGACCGCTTATGGAACTTGAGATACCTGAAATCAAGGAGATAAAGGCGCTTATCTCCGACATGAAGAAGTCCATTCTGACAGGCTCCGCTGAGGAGCTTTCTCAGAAATGGTACAACGACGAGCAGTGCTGGAGGCTGAAAGGCGGGCTTGCGCTCAACACATACAGAAATAACAGGTTCTTCCAGTGCAAGGGCGGAATTCCTGACGGATATGTAGGAGGTCGCAAGGTATGGTCCCGGGAGAGCGTGATTGAATGGCTTCCGCTCACGGACAGCGAGCTGGAGGAATACCACAGGAAATACAAGACGGGGGCAAAAAGAAAATGATGTATGGAAAAGATTTTTCGCAGGAATTTTCTAGCAAAATGAAGAAAAACAAAGATGTTTTTGACGCAATGTGCAAAAAATGTGTGTACTTTGACGGAACTAAAATGTGCTCAAATACACGATGATTACGGAATCTTGGCAGAAATGCAAGGCGTTTTGGAGCAAAGATGAAACTACTGAGTAATAAGCAGAAGGCTGCTGATAATATCCCCCTGTTCCAAGTCGTAACGGTGCATATAGGCACGCAGCCGGAGTTCTACGCGAAGAGCCTTGTGAATAACTGGAAAGGAATCAACCGAATTACGGAGAAGCAAGCCGAGTTGGACGGAAAAATGCACGCGGAGGCATTGAAATTCTTGTTTTCCAGGCGTCTTAGATAAATGGAACTTGAGGAAGAAATGCTTGCCGCCCTGCTCTTGTATCTGGGCGGCAGCGAGTTCGGGAGCGTGGAGTGGGAAATCAAGATGAGGCTGATTCTAGGGGAAGCAGTGGATTGCAGTAGGAAGCAAAAATGATTTATAGTCATTTTTTTAAATCCACAATTTTTTTTAATGCGTTGTTTTCATTTTCCTTGATAGAAGATATAAGTGCATTGAGATAATTTATTTTGTGAGCGCGATTTGCTTCAATATTTTCTAATATTGATGGCAGAAGTTTTTTATCCCATACAAGGCTTTTGCATTGTTTTATATAATCATCGCAAAGTTTGTTTACAGTTTTGAGATTTTTTTGAACTTCTTTTTCAAAATCTTCCAATATCTTAATAGCTGCTGATAGTTTCTCCTCTGTTTCTTCTACGGAATGAAGCTGAGTGTTTAGCAGTTCCTGTTTGTTTGTGATTACTGATATTTCTTGATTTAGTCTTTCATTGAATATTGAACTTGATTCTTGAAGCTGCTGTTCAAGATGTTCAAGTCGGCTATTATATTCTGATATTTTCTGATTTTCAATTTGTTTTCTTTCTTCCAGCAGTTTTTGTTGCATCATAATTTGAATGTCAATTTCATCTACATACTGGTTTTTATTTTCTTGAAACCATATATCAGCTCTTTTTTTTGCTTCCTTTATGCCCTTTACTAAAAAAATAATGGCAAGGATTAATACTATTGCTGAACATACACACATTATTTTTGTATATGTGTGTTCCCATGGATCTGTGTCTAATAATATTCCGATAAATGGAAGTATGAAAACAACAAGAAAGCCTGCTATGCTTATTCCGGAATATATGTTTATCTTGGTTTTCTGATAAGAATAATCAATATCCAAAGCACATTTTGCGCAAACAGTTCTTGTGCCGTAATACAAGCCGTATGATGTGCTTGAACGTCCTTTTGAACTAATGCTGTAACGAGTTGAGTTGCCGACTGTAACAGTTCTTCTATAGTTTACATGCGGTTTTCCGCATATATAGCAAGTTCCCATCTTCTTTCTCTCCTTATTTTCCTGCTAGTATTTCTATTTCTGAATCGACCGCTTTTTTCTCCTTTTCGGAGAGCAGCTTGTAGTTTTCTATAAGGTCTCTTTCCCTCTTTGACAGAATGAACTGCTTTTTTTCATCTTCCGACAAAAATATTTCGTCCATATACATTTTCTGCCCTGTCAGGAGCCATTCCATAGATACGCCTATATACTGAGCGATTCTGAACAAGTCCAGCGAACGAGGAAAAGTGTTGTTAGATTTCCAGTTGGAGATTGTGCCGGAAGCAAACCCAAGCGGTTCAAGTTCTTTTAGGGAGCATTTTTCTTTTATTCTGTCAATCATATCTGAAACTTTACAATCAAAATCCATAAAAACCTCTAAAAAAATGAAATAACTTTAGAATTAAAGTTGACATTCTTTAATTCTAAAGTTATACTCAGTTCATACAGAGCAACGGAGCAAGGCTACCAGCTTGTTCGGTTGCTTTGCCGATAAGAGCGACCACATAAGGGTCTCCTTAGAGGCGCGGGTTTTTTCTCTGGTAGGAAAAGGCTCGCGCCTTTTTTATTCCAGCAAGTCTTTTTCAGGTGTACATCTTGCAGGATAGTTCGCCCTGAAAAAGACACAGGAGATTCACGAATGAACCCACTTAGATTATCGGACAAAGATGAAAAATCTTTAGAGAAGGCAATGACAACAAGAGAACTGGCAGAAGTTCTGGGAGTTGATGTTAAAACTATTCAAAGGGCTGTAGATTCGCTCGACATTGATGTCGAACGAGTTGGAAGTAGTCATACTATGGTTTTCAATGAAGCACAGGCAACTGCAATCAAACTTGAATTGCAAAACCATTCAAAGATTGCACAGAACGGTTTTAATACATTGACTATCAATAATGACGTTGAAATGTTACTTCTGCAAAAAAGACTTACAGAATATCAGGATAGACGCATTGCAGAACTCACTCAGATTGTAGAAGAGCAGAGGCCAAAGGCACTTGTCTACGACAGAATCTGCAACGCTGACGGCTTGAAATCAGTCGAGCAGGTCGCCTCAAATCTCGGCTGGGGCAAGAACAACTTTTTCGCCCTTATGCGCGGAATGGGAATATTCTTCTATTCCTCCAAGGACGCTGACGGAAGAAAAGTAAACCTTCCAAAACGCGAGTATGTAGAACGCGGTTATTTTGTAACAAAAGAAGAACCGTATACAAGAGGCGACAAGGACAGGCTTTATACAAAAATCTATGTAACAGGCAAGGGCGAGGCGTGGCTCGCAAATAGGCTGAATGAAGTTGTGGAAGATTCTGCGGCAGAAATTGAAAAACAGCTAAAACGGAACTTTTGAATCAGAATGATATTTAAGGATTGCTGAAATCTGGGCTTCTGTCATTTTGATAAACAGAAATCTGTATTTTTCCGGCATACTGTCAATGGACATGGCAAGGTTTCTTACTTCTTCTGATAAAGAAAAAGATTCCTTACCTGTCAAAAGATAGTCTACGGAAACATTGAAAAAGCGAGCCATATCCATAAGGTCTAGCGAGTTTGGAATACGTTTTGACTGCTGGCTTGAGTAATAGGAGGAATAAACAATGCCTGTTGATTCGCACATTTTCTTTACTGAAATATTTTTTGCGGCACACAGGTTTTTAATTCGTTCGTAAATATCTGTTTCCATAGTTTAATTATCGGAATATTGCTTAAAAACATAATAAAAATATTGATTTTTATGTATTAAGCAATAATATAATTAAAGATTGCTTTTTTAAGCAATTTATTAACAGTTGAAGAAAAATCACACCTTTCTTGAACTGTTAAAAGTTCAAAGCCTTGCTGCTTTCTGCCCGGTGTGAACTTCGGATGTAAATCCGATGTGGGCAGAAACCGCAGGGCTTTTTTTTGGAGGTCTTATGACAGTAAATGAATTGGCTGTTTTTTGTGGGAAAAACAAAAGTACGGTTACAAGATGGATTGCAAAATGCAACGAATCTTTGCGCAGTAAGTTGCAAAATGCAACTAAAACAGAACCAGCTGATTTTACAGTTGACGAGGTTGAGGCAATCCTCAACGCGTCCAGCATGAGCAGAGACGCTGTGTCAATACTCATGCAGAACGCAAGAAACAATCAGACCTTGGCGGGAAATGATGTTTCATCCTCATTATCGGATAAATCTTCAAGTTTGGAAAGAGCTTTTGAAATGCTGGCAAGGGCTTTTGAAACAATAGCAGAAACTCAGAAAATGCAGGAAAGCCGGCTGAATAAAATCGAAGAGCATATAGAAGAAAGAAAGGCACTTCTTCCTGCTCCACAGATAAAATCTCGTGATCATATCAATATGATTGTGCGGGCTTATGTTTCTGAAAGCGGAATGTCTTATGCTGACTGCTGGAGAGAACTGTACCGTCAGTTTGGTTACAGGACTAATACAAATCCAAAAAAATGTGCAGAAAACCGTGGAATGGGAATTCTTGACTACATTGAAACGGAAGGGCAGATAGAAACACTTGAAGCCGTTGCAATGGACATATACGGCATTACAAACAAACAGAAGGATATTGCAAGAAGAGCCGGAGAGGTTACTCAGAAGACGGTTGAAAACTACTACGCAATCGGAAAGGCAGAATAGGGGGGGAATGTATGACACGTTTTGAAGAACTGATTACAAAATCAAACAAATGCACAAGAAAAGCTCTTTCAATGCCGGCTGGGCGTATGAGAGATATTTGGGGGCAGAAAGGCCGTGAGCTTAAAGAAATGGCTTATAACCTTTCAATCGAAGAAGCATCTGCGGAGGTGGCAAAATGAAAGAAATCTGTGTAAGTGATTTTATAAATGCGAATGCGGCTTTTATCCCTATAGAACAGGAAAAAGAGCCGGAAAAATGGCTTGAATTAAGGCGTACAGGAATCGGCGGAAGCGATGCCGGAGCGATTATGGGCATGAATAAGTATGCAAGTCCGTTGACTGTCTACTTTTCAAAAAAAGGAATTGACGGTTTTCAGGACAATGCCGCTACTGAATGGGGGCATATTCTTGAAGAGCCGGTAAGACAGAAAGCACGTGAAGAACTCAATGCGGATATTGTCGCCGTTCCCGGAATGTACAGAAGCCGTGAATATGAGTTTATGAACGCAAATCTTGACGGAATTATCAACGCCAAGGACGGAATAACAGTCGGAAAACAGACTGTTGCAGGAATCGGCGGACACGAAATTAAGACAAGTGCACATGGTGATGGCTTTTCTGATGAAGAAATCCCTGACAGTTACTACTGTCAAGTTCAGCATTATATGGCCGTTACAGGCTTACCGTGGTTTATTCTTACGGTTTTCTTTTTGGACAGCAGAACAGGTCGGCATTATATAGTTCCGAAAAACGAAGAGTTTATAAAAACTCTAATCGAGCGTGAAACGGATTTTTGGGAAAACTATGTGCTGACAGACAAGATGCCTGAGCCTGTCGGAGTTGATTCTGAAACGGAATACCTAAAAAACGTTCCGCTTTCAAGTGAAATCATCTTTGATGATGATACGGAAGAACTTGTAGCTCATGAAAGGGAACTTGATGCAAAAATCAAAGAACTTTCAAAGGAACAGGCAGAAATTAAAAACAAAATCATTTGCAGAATGATTGAACATTCTGACGGTGAAAATGCAGAAAAAACTGTTGCCGCCGCCGGACGGTTCAGAATTACCTACAATACGCAAATCAGAAAATCTGTTGATTCTGACGCTTTGAAAAAGGCAGGTCTTTACGATGAGTACACGAAAGAAAGCTCATACAAAGTTTTAAGGATAAGCGAGGTGAAGAAATGAAATTCCTTTGGTGCGATACAGAAACAACAGGACTTGAAACAAGCAATGCAGCACCGTTTCAAGCGGCTTTTATTTTCTGTTTTAGTCAAAAAACTTCCAAGGAGGTAAAAAAAGAAGAGTTTGAAAGGTTTTTTCTTTTTAATCCTCTTGATATTCCTGGAATAGCTTATAACGAAGATTCTGGAAAAATACACGGATATTCAGAAGAAAAAATAAGGTCTTTAGAGCCGTCAAAAAGCGCGGTTTTAAAGATAGACAATTATTTGCAGGAACTTAACAACTATAAGAACGGTGAAAAAATGTTTTTCTGTGGCTACAACTCTAATGAATTTGACTGGAACCATTTAGTAAGCCTATTTAAGCATTATGATCTTGATTTTGGAAAATATTTTTTTCCGCAGAAGCTGGATGTCTTCGAGCAGGTAAAAAGGGCAGGAAGCATGAAGGCGCTTCCATACCTTGAAAACAGAAAACTTACGACAGTTGCGAAGTTTCTGAATATCAAAATGGAAAATGCGCATGACGCTTTGTGCGACATAAGGGCTACAAGAGAGGTCGCAAAATCTTTAGCAAAAATGGGCGTTCCGCTCAAATAAACATACAAGGAGTAAAAAATGAATGTAAACGGAAACAACGCAATGCAGACTGTCGCAAGAACAGACGGAAAAAAAGGCACTCTGAGAGAATGGCTCTCTGAAAGAAAGAATGACCTTATGAACGCCATTCCAAAAGGAACGGTGGAGATTGACCGCTTCATGCAGTCGGCCATGCTGGCTCTGACAAATCCGAAGACACCGGAGCTTCTTAAATGCGACAAGGAATCTATCGCAAGGGCGCTGAGAGAGGCGGCGAGCTACGGACTGGAGCTTAACGGAACTCTTGGACAGGCTTACCTTATTCCGTACAACGAATCTGTGCGCAATGCAAACGGTGGCTGGGATAAGGTTATGACAGCACACTTTCAGATGGGGTATAAAGGCCTCATAGCACTGGCGCGCCGTTCCAACACTATAAAAACAATTGCGGCGGAGTGCATATATGAGAATGACGAGTTCGACTGCGAACTTGCGAGCGGAAGAAGCATTCATCACAAGATGAACATCTTCGCGGAGCGCGGCGATGTCATCGGATACTACTGCCTTGTCGAGCTTACTAACGGTGGCGAGCAGTTCGCCGTTATGAGCAAGAAAGACGCTGAGAAGTTCCGCGACACATATTCAAAGTCGTACATAATGGCGAAGGACAAGTCAACCCAGAACTGGGGCAAGAACTTTGACGCAATGGCATTGAAAACTTGTGTAATAAAGGCATTAAAACTGTGTCCTATTTCGATTGAGGCTTTGGAGGCTGTGAACAAGGAAGAACTGAAAGATATTGATGATAATTCAGTCAATGTTGAGTATGAAGAGCAGATTCAAAAGAATTCTCCTAAAGAAAACAAGATTGCGAGCCAGAAGCAGAAGGAACAGGCGACTACGGTAGAAACTGTGCCGCAACAAGATGCTGAAAAATCAGAAAATCTTGCAGAGCAGGCTTTGCAACTGACTGATAAGGAAGAACAAGATCTTGACAAGATTTTTGACCAACCAAGTTTTACAGACGGGGATATTTTCTAAATGAAAATAAGCAGTTTCTTTCACGGTATTTTGCACGGAGATAAGATTGTCCTTAAAGTCTGCGATGAAAAGGATTTTCTAAGCGTCAGAAAACTTTTCAAGTCAAAGACAGACAGGGAAAACCGCTCTAAGAAGGAAATTCTTCTGAAATGCGAGATTGACGCAGCATTTCAGAAAAGGAGCTTCAAACAGCTTAATGCCGTGTGGAAACTTGTTGAAGTCATCTTTGAATCGGAGAACGGCAGAAAACCGGTGGATGATGAGAAATATGAGTTGTACCTTGATTTGCTTGAACTGTATGCGGACAAGATCCCGAACAGATACAACAAGCAGCTCAGGACAATTCATATTTCTGAATCAAACACTGTTGCGGCGGCGCATTTCATAGACGGGCTTCTATATCATCTGTCCACGATGTGTAGCCTTACGGATGATTTGCAGGCGACTGTCAGAAGCGTTCTGTATGAATGGGAGATATGGAGAGGAAAGCAGGCTCACGACATAAACGACGACCGCTCAATTGAGGATATGCGGAGATATGTTGTTTACTCCGAGGCTTCCGGCAGAACTCCTGTTCATTTTCACCATATCGTTACAAGAGGAGCCTGCCCGGCCGCAATTGACAAGGCGTGGAACATAATGGCACTGACACCAGATGAACACAGGTTTTATCACGAGCAGTGCAAGAACTGGGATGAGTTCCTTGAAGTCTATCCTCATCTGAGGGGTAAAGTTGAGAAGGCTTACAGAAAATGTGCGGAGCTTATGAAAGGAAGAAGAACTGTATAAGCAAAACGCTAATGTGATAATAGCATTTTGCTTTACTTTTTTTGCGTAATCATTTATTATGTTCTTATTGAGAGCAATGAGTTCCGCAGGTCTTGACTGATTGCTCTTAGCAATCTTTTTAGCCAGTGCAATAAGACCTGAATTGTGCTGGCTATTTTTTTTGGAGAAAAAGATGAAATTCAAGTGGTTTAAGTTTTATTTTTGTTATCGTGAAATATTTGAAAAAATTCCTGTTTGGAACTGCAAGAAACTTCTGCTTGCAATTATTGACTATGCAGACAAAGGAAAAACAGAAATAAAACTGAAAGGACGGTCTTTGATTGCTTTCAACAGAATTAAAGCCATATTCGAGCAGGAACGGCTTATTTCGCAGTCGTTCGGCAGAAAAGGGGCTATGAAACGCTGGAACACAGCAGCAGAGATTATGCCTAAAAGGCGAAATAATAGGGCAAGTATAAGAAGAAGTAGGGAGGCTGTTAAAGATGAATAGAGAGCCTATAACCGTCCCTAGAGCAATAAAGCATGTATATTCTTTGCATGATGAGTATATGACGCCGGAATATCTGGTAACTTGTCTGAAACCTTATATTGAATCATTTATGAATTCGTGGCTAATTTCATCTTTTAGTGGATTTACGGTTTATTGCCCATTTGATACAGAAGATTCAGAGTATGTACGTTTCTTTAAGAGATTAGGGGCAAAAGTAATATTCGGCGATTTGAAGACAGGACAAAATTTTTTTGACATTCCAATTCCCGAATGTGATCTTATCGTTTCAAATCCTCCGTTCAGCAGAAAAAAAGAGATGTTCGAGAAATTGTTCAGAAATGGAACTCCGTTCTGTATGCTGATGAATCTGACGGCTGTGCAGTATCAGGAGATAGGAAATATGTTCTATGAGGAATCCTTGCGCTCAGAACCGGTGCAGTTTTTAATTCCTGATAAAAAAGTGTCTTTCAACGGCGCTACTAGTGCTTTTTGCTCAGCATATTACTGCTGGAAATTTATAGCCAGAACTGAATTCATACATCTTGAACATAACAACAGCGGCAAGAATTATGTTCCGGCCTACATTATTTCAAAACAGGAGGATATAAAAAAATGACAAGAGAAATACCATTGAGCAAGATTATCTACGGCGAGAATGTTCGGAGCGAGCGCGATGAGGACATTATGGAACTTGCAAGAAGCATAGAGAAACATGATGTTCTCCAGCCTCTAGTTGTAAGACCTCGTGGGAATAAATATGAAGTTATATGCGGACACAGACGACTTAAAGCTCTTCAACTTGTTGGCGGAGATATTCCTGTTCCCTGCATTGTCCGGGACGATATTTCAGACGCAGATATTATAAAAGTCCAGCTGGAAGAAAATATTCAGCGCAAGCAGATGAGCGCGCTGGAACTTGTAGAGGCGTTTGACAAGATGAAGAAGCAAAGCAAGGTAAAACTCACAAATGAAAAAATTGCGAAAATGCTAAATAAAAACACTTCATGGGTGCTGAACCAATATTACGCAGTGAACAACATTGACAAAGTATATGGGAAAAACGGCAGGGATTTTGTAAAGAAAAACAAGATTGGAGCAGGGAAAATCATAGCTGACTTACAGAAGAAGAAAAGAAAATCCTCTGAAATCCAAAAGAAAGAGTTTTCAATAGAACCTTTGGGAACGACAATCACGGTCAGATGCGTTTCAAAAGAAGTTTTTGAATACGTTCTTTCAGAACTAAAAAAAATTTAACAAGGAGTGGAAAAATGGGCAATTCAATAAGCAAAAACCGCTATATAGATACCTCTTTCTGGGATGATGAATGGATAACGGAACTGGATCCAAGCGAGAAGCTTTTGTATATCTATCTTCTGACAAATCCGCTTACGAATATTTCCGGCATCTATAAGCTGACAAGAAGAAGAATTTGCTTTGATACTGGTTTCAACGAAACGACAGTAAATTATATTTTTCAGAAATTTGAAAGCGCTAAAAAAGTTTTCAGGTGCGGCGAGTATGTCATTCTTAAATCCTGGTGCAAACATCAGACGTGGGAAAAAAGCGGCAATGTAAGACAGGGGATTATGAACTGTCTGGAGGAAGTCCCGACTGATGTCCTTGTGTATGCTTGTCAGAACGGCTTTAAATTCGATTTAACACCGATTTTGAAACAGAGGGGATATGATATGTATACCCCTTCGAGGGGTATGCAAGAGGCTTCGATGACCTCGAACTATTTAAATTCAAATTTAAATTTAAACAATAATTTAAATTCACACACACATACAAATCTAGAACAAGAAAATTCAGAAAAACAGACAGAAACACAGATTCTTGAGAATCAGGAGGATTTGTGCGCGCCTGAAAGTGCGTGTGATTCTGAATCATCTTCATTGCCTGATTCTGTTTTTGAAACACAAGGATTCTCCGAACCTCTTGTAACACAGTGCTCAGAGCAGCAACAGAAATACGCAAGGGCTGTTTATGACATCTGGGAAAAAGCCGACCTTCCGAGACCGAGAAGCGGTTATCTGACTTTTTTGATGCGGGATTTCTATGCCGCTCTTCCTGAGCTTAGACGGCAGAAACTGCATAGCAACGATGTGATTCAGGCTTGCATGAACTACGCAAAGGTTATCGCTCTAAACCGTGAAGGGAAGAGCTGGTGGGAAAGCAAAAGCAGTTTTGACAATTTTGCAAGGCAGAATGTCATTAAGCGTTTTCTGCCTGATTACTTTGACCTTGAATCTTTCGTAAAGTCGCCCGGAAACAGAAGCCCTATAGGCAGTCTTGACGGAAAAATATCGCTGGAGGAAAACTGACGTGGATTTTAAAAGGCTGGCTTTTCCTGAAATAACGACAGAAACGGCTGAATTTCAGTGCGCTAGGCATGGGAAAGTCTCATGCGAGGCTGTGGTTATTGGCGGTGATAAAAAATTGTTTTGCCCTATATGCGAAAAAGAGGCTGAGGAGGAAGAGCAGAGGCGGATTGCGCAGAAAAAAGCTGAGCAGGAGCAGAAAGACTTTGAGGCTGACAAAAGGACAAAGAATATTGAGCGCGAATACTGGGGAAAAGGCTTTGATAATTTTGAGGTGTTCTCAGAATCCCAGGGAAAGGCTCTTGAAGCCGTGAAGCGGATGGTTGCGGAAAGAAGAGGAAAAGTCGTCCTGCTTGGCTCTAATGGCTGTGGGAAGACGATGCTTGGAAGCATTGCCGTTGACAAGCTTGGCGGAAAAATTCTGTCGATGTACGAGATTACAACCATGATCCGGCAGAGTTACACAGTCAAGGCGGAAAGAACAGAGCTGGAGATTGTAACAGAACTTGCGACAATTCCAATGCTTGTGATTGACGAGTTGGGCAGGACAAAAGGCAGTGCGGCGGAGATGAACTGGCTTAGCTATATTCTTGACAAGCGTCATTCAAGAGGGCTACCGTTCATGCTTTTGACAAATGCTCACCTGAAAAAGAACTGCAAGAGCGGCGGGTGTGAAAGATGCTTTGAGAATTTTGTTGATAGCGATATTTTGAGCCGACTAAGACAGGATTCACGGATTATAACGATTGTTGATGCACCTGATTACAGGGCGAAGGGAGGCAAGAAGTGAAGCGGATAGTTTTTGAGTACAAGGACAAGTACACCCACGGAGAATGGAGAAAGCAGGAGTGTACAGTCCGATCCTTGGAGGAGTGCAAGAGTATTTATGGTCTTGATTCCGGCGACTGCGAATATAACATTCTTGAAATTGAGGAGTTTAGATAATGACAGATATTAACCACGTTGTTTTGGTTGGAAGAGTTACAAGGGATTGCGGAACAGAACAGAACTCATTCGGCTATATGCAGAACGGAACTTGTTTTGCGAGAGTGTCTATTGCAGTGAATAAAAGCCGTAAGGATGAGAGCGGAAACTGGGTTGATGAGGCAAGTTTCTTCAACATTTCATTGTTTGGAAAACTTGCCGAAAACTTGAAGCCGTATCTTACAAAGGGCAAGCAGATTGCCGTTGAGGGCTATCTTAAACAGGACAGATGGAAGAAGAACGGACAGAATTTCAGCGCAATATCAGTCATTGCAAATCAGGTGCAGGTGCTTACTCCGAAGAGTGAATCAAACCAGCATCAGAACAGCCAGCCACTTGTCGGACAAGCGACAAATATACAGCAAGGTGCGAATATTCAGCCTGATATGGGGTACCCTGAGGATATTCCTTTCTAGAGCAAAATAAAGGAGGAGTAAAGAAATGAACTTTGACTATAAGGCAGGCTCTGCTTTTTACACAAAAAAAACAGCCACAGCTTAACCTTGAATGTGTCATCCGTAAGGTAGAGGTAGTCGTAAATAAAGCAAAAAAAAAAGGCTCGTTGAGCCTTAAATAATAAGTCTGGTTGCCGGACTAAAAACGGCAAAGGCAAGATTTTTTATTCCCTATTCACGCAGTTGTGCGTAGTGCCGTATAGCTTTTTAAGCTCTGCAATTCAGGTAAAAATCGGAGAAAGAGGTATACGGCACTGAAAACAACAGTTTGAGGAACAAAAGAAAATGTTGGACAAATTTTTGAAAATTCTATTTGGAATGTCGATAGGAATGAGTTTTGTGTGTCTGATTTGCATAGCCGCCATAAAATGCACGGAGCTTGATATAAAACAGCTGGAAAAAGAAACCGCGTTCTTTAATAAACAGACGGCGGAATTAGCCGCCGAAGCGGAGTTAAAAAAGGTTCAGTATTTTGAAACCTTGAATAAGGTTTACACCTCTGAAACCGTAAAGGAAAAAATGGATAAAAACAACGAAAGCAAAGGGTGGTATTAGTTTTAAATTTATAAAAGTAGTTGGAAACTAGTCTAAAAGAATATGCTATTTGTCGTGGTTATGGTGAATGTTTTTAAGGGAGAAAAACAATGATTGGATACAAAGCGTTTGACGAGAACTTACAGTGCAGAGGCTTTCAGTTTGAAGTCGGAAAGACTTATGAGACTGGCAAGACAAAAGAAGAACTAGAACTTTGCACTGATACAGTTTTTCACTTCTGCCGTGAATTGCAGGAAATCCCAAAGGTGAGCAATTATAACATTTCAAAGAGCCGAGTGTGTGAAGTAATCGCTGAAGGAGATGTTGTTACAGATGACCATAAATATGGCACAAACAAGCTGTTTATTCTCCGGGAAATTCCTCGCGAGGAATTAAACAAGTATAACAATAAGAACAGCGGATATTGCAACAGCGGATATTTCAATACAGATTCTCCACTTGTCCGCATTTTCAATAAAGAAACAAATGTTCCACGCGACGATATTGATTTTCCAAGTTTCTTGTATTTCGACCTTGTTGTTTGGGTTTCATACGATACAGCGACAGAGGAGGAAAAAGAGGAACACAAAATTGATATTGAAACTTGTGGTGGATTCTTGAAAACTCTTTCTTACAAAGAGGCTTTCCGTATTGCCTGGGATAAAGCAGACAAGGAAGAGCATAGGAAATTGCTAAATCTTCCCAACTGGAATAATGAAATATTTATGGAAATCAGCGGAATTGACGCTGAGTCTGAAATTGCAAAGGAGGATTTAAATGACAGATAGAGAAAGACGTGAAATCAAAGACGCATTGCTTCAATGTGCGAAAGAAAATGAAGTATTGAAACAACAGATAGAGAGGTTGAAATGTTGATATTTCCGCTTAAAAAAGAATGGTACGAAAAAATCAAATCAGGTGAAAAGACGATTGAATATCGGGAAGTAAAGCCGTATTGGAGCTGTCGATTAGCAAAAGAGTTTGAATTTAATCAATATGCGTTTTGCAGTATAGGCGACAGATTGGAAATGATTACCTATTATCACCCTGTGAAATTAAGGCTAGGGTATACGGATAAATATATGGAAGCTCTTGTATATAAGATTGAAATTGTAGACGGAAAGGACACGGACTTGCATATCGACAAGCCTGTATATGCGATACACCTAACTGGTATACGCTCCCTTGAGGAATAAAAGGAGTAATTATGTTTGAGAAAGAAGCAAAAAATTATGCAGAGGACTGTGAAAAAGAGTTTCATACTGCTTATGGTGCTTGTCGGCGTTCATTTCAGGACGGTGCAGAGTTCGGCTATAAGTTCGGCTATAGCAAGGCTTTTGTAGAAGCTGATAAAAACTTAAAAGCAATAGTTACAGACTTTAACAAGGCTAATGAATGGCATTATGTGAAAGACGAATTACCTAGAAAATCTGATGCAACATTATGTGAACTGATGCCTGTATTTGTTGCAGTAAAAGTAGGATATAACGTTTCAACATACGGAACTTATTGGAATCTAAGATTAGGAAAATTTGAATGTCTTGATGAAGTTTATGCTTGGTGTTATGCACCAGAACCGCCAGAACTTCCAAAGGAGATAAAAGAAAAATGAAAGTCATTGGAGCAGTTACAATAGGAAAACTGATTGAAGCACATTATGAAAAAGACGAGAATAAGTTCAAGTCTTATGCTGAATTTATCGCAGATGCATATAACGAAATGGGAGAAGAAAGGGCTGAAAGGATTATCAGAAGTAAAATTGACGGAACTTATAAAAATAAACCTGTGGTAGTTACCTTAGACAAGGAGATAAAACAAAATGACTAAAGACGAAATGAAAAACAGAATTAGCATGGCACTTAAAGACCCGATACTGCAACAGGGATTTGAGATTATCTGTAAGGAAAGCACAGAGCTTGAGAAAGAAAACGCTGAGCTGAAAGAACAGTGTTTAATTCTTGCTGACTGCAATACTTGTAACTCTACTTGTAAGACTGAGAACATTGAAATGAAGAAGCAACTCACCAAAGCAAAAGAAATAATTAAAAACCTGATTGATAATTTGACGGCTATAGACGGAGAGGAAATTAGAGAACTGGAAGCAGTTAAAGAAGCAGAGCAATTCTTAAATAAAGGAGAAAATGAAGAATGGCAGATGAGAAGCTAGAGATTGTAATTTTTAATGACAAATCGTGGGTCAGAGTTTCTGAATATATGGAGCTAAAAGCTGAAAACAGGGAACTCAAAAACAGCATTGAAAAAATGAAAAAGAAAATAACAGATTTAATCTACAATGATGAAAACTGTCTGGATAAAATTATTGAACTTCTTGACGACTGGGAGGTTGATGAATGAGCGATGAGGAGCTTGAACGGAAAGCGGAGATGTATGAAACGCAGGTTTGTGGCATACACGCAAATTCAAAGTTACGGCAGGCATACAAAGACGGCTATAAGGAGGGCGGACGGATAGAATCCGATTTGATATTTGAAAGCTGGTGCAAAGACCCGTCATCACCTTGCGGATTTCTATTAGAGCGTGAAGCTGAAATAGAAACCTTAAAAAAATCCATTAAAGAAATGAAAAAGAAGATAATGAATTTAATTTATGACGATAACGGTACTGACGAAATTGTTGACCTACTTGAACACTGGGAGGATATGAATAAATGACATTATAAAGACAAAACTATTTCGTTTCGCATTGATGCGGAGGAAGAGGACCAATGCTAAATGGTTCGGAATAGAAGCCCAGAAGAGGCTTGAAATAATACTAAAGGAGCAGTCTAACAACAATGAATAAATATCATAATAAAAAGACAGCAATAAACGGTATTGTCTTTGATTCAAAGAAAGAGGCCGGCAGGTTCACGGAATTGTCTCTTTTGCAGAGGGCTGGAGAGATAACAGGACTTGAAAGGCAGAAACGTTTTGAGATCGTTCCTAGAACAAAGACAGAGCGCGCCGCCTATTATGTGGCTGATTTTGTCTACTGCAACAAAAAAGGACATAAAGTAATTGAGGATGTAAAGTCTGCAATTACTAAGAAGAACCCTGTATATATTCTTAAAAGAAAACTTGTGAAGCATTTATACCCGGAATACACTTTTATCGAAACATAAAATATTTTTTTTATAATCTATATTAGCAAAATGCTATTTATATAGTCAAAAATATGTTTTTATGCTATTATAAAAGAGATGTATACAGATATAAAATCGGAACTGAAAATTTTAAAGAAGCGGCGGTTTTCAGGGCATCTGAAAATCGGAATCGAGAACGGGAAGATCGTCAACGAAACTTTGACGGCTTCTGTCCGTTCTAATCCTGTTTACAGTTTATCTCTGAATCAGAGAGGCGGAGAAACAGAGCAGCTACCCTGCGACAAGTAGATATTGCGGCCGCATGGTTTTGGTGTTTTTTATGAACGGTTTGAAATTTGTTGAAAGAGTTGAATCTATTCTCAGCAAGAAGGGAAAGTCCAGAGCGGACATTTCAAGGGAGCTGGGAATTTCTTATCAGAGCTTCTCAGACTGGAAGAGACGGCGGATTCCTTCCGCTGATATTTGCCTTAGAATTGCCGGCTACCTTGGTGTTCCCGTTGAATATCTCATAACTGGCAATGAGCCGGATGAGCAGGACGAAAGCCGTTTTGATGACGAGTTGGAGAAAATCAGCTCGGATAATTACTATGGCACAGTCGAGTATGAATTTGAGGCAGGACGGATTGTAAATATGCGGTGGTCAAAAACTTTTCGGGGCGAAGACTTGCAGAGCCGGATAAAGGAGAACAGATGCAGAAATGTCCGTGTTGTGGTGAAGCGATAAGGTTTATTGTCAGCAGGGGCGTTGCTGTCGCCTGCGGGATAAAGGAATTTGAGGTTATCACGGAATCCGGGCGGAGAGTTTCAGGGTTCAGACCGCATTGTTGCGGGGGAGGAAGAAATGCCGAGAAAAAGCGAGACGCAGACGGATGTTCTGCCTGACGGCTCTATTATAGACCTTGATTCCTATGACTGGGGCGATTTGAAACTCAGCAAAAGGCAGAAGTTGTTTGTAGTCTGGTATACAACGCCGAACCAGAACGGATTCAAGAATTCAACGACAGCGGCCCAGAAAGCCGGATATACTCCGAGGTCGTCATACAAGGCGAAAATGACGCTTCTGAGGGATAATCCGCGCGTGGCAGAAATGATAAAGAAGCTCACTGACGAGCAGATAAAGGCTTCTGTGAAAGAGGCAGCGGAGAAGATAATCGGACAGAAAATTGCGCGGGCGACATATAATATCAATGATTTCTACGAGACCAAATCGGTGGAGATAGAAACAAAGGATTCCACGCGTAGCGTTCTTCTTCCAGCAAGCGCAAAGAGCCTGGAGGACATTCCAGAGGAGAAAGCGAGACTTATAGACAATATCGAGGTGAGCAACAACGGTGTTGTAGTATATAGACTGCCTAATCGCGAGAAAGAGGCGAATGACATTCTGAAATTGAACGCAGAGATGAATCAGGAGAAAACGACTGGAGATTATGACGTTGAAACTACTGTCGACCTGATAAAGGAGAATCTTGCGACAGTCAAGACAACTGTAAGGCTAGGCAACCAGAAGATACGTGAAAGCGCAGGAAATTATATTGAAAATAACGGAGAATTACCTGATTTTGACTAAAAAATTCCAGAAAAATGCGCTTTTTGTATTGTTTTTGGTGAGATTTTTCTCAAATATTCTAAAAAATAAGGGATTTTGATATGGAAATGGAAACTTGGCGCGAGATGAATACATTCGGTTTTCGCCACAGGCTTATGAGAATTGGATTTAACAGAAAACGCAGGCTTATTCAATGCGATATACATTTCAATAACAGCTATCATGACAAGGATAGCGAACTGACAGATTCTGATTTCGGAACGTGTTTCAACTCTTTCAGAATGACACCCGACTTTGCAAGAAAATTCGAAAAAACTCTTATTGAATGTGCTGACAAGGCAGATCCCGTGAAGGTGGATAAATGACAGAGAAACTTTCGCCAGAAGAACGCCTGAACTATCTTTACGCTTACTGCAAATTTGATGACAAGCATCTTTTCCTGGACTTCTGGCAGGAAGATTTTATCATGTCAACTAAACAGTTCATATCAATCTTAAAGTCGCGCCGCACTGGCTTTTCTTTTGCGACAGCGTTGAAAGGACTTGCAAAGGCGCTTGACCCTGGACGGCAGAAATACGTTAAGCAGTTTGTGTCCTACAATGAATCAGACGCGCTGGAGAAGATAAGGTATGCGCGAGAATTCTACGAATCAATCCCGAAATGGGCGAAGAAGCCGATTGTAACGGAGAACAAGACGGAGCTTGAGTTTCTGGACGCGAACGGAAGAACAACAAGCCGCCTTATCTCAATGCCATGCAGACCGCCACGTGGAAAAGGCGGCGACATATCTCTTGACGAGTACGGAATATTTCTGCCGAATATGTCAAGACTGGTTTACACGGCTGCGCTGTACGTAATATCAAGAGGCGGAAATATTGAGGTGGGAAGCACGCCGTTAGGGTGTATCGGGCGGTTCTATGAGATATGCACGGACAAGAAGAAATATCCGTCATACCAGCGTTTCAATGTGCCGTGGTGGTTCTCAACCGCATTGTGCAAGGATGTTGAGAGCGCTGTGAAAGTCGCGCAGTCGATGAATACGGAAGAGCGGGTTGAGATGTTCGCGACAGATACGCTCAAAGAGATCTTCAATAACGATGTTCTGGAGGATTTCCAGCAGGAATGTGAATGTATGTTCATTGATTCCGCTGAGAGCTACATAACGCTTGAAGAGATATACGGCTGCACTCCGGGGATGGATGTAGACATAAGAGATGAAGGCGATACAGACTTGCTTCCGGGCGGAGCTATTGAGGAGCTTTATTTCAACAGGGAGCTTAAAATACTTCGTTCTGTTGATGATATGTGTACTATGCCGTACACGCCGGAAAAAGACGGAATACTTTATATCGGCTACGATATTGCTAAGAAAAGGGACGCGACATCTATTTTTCTTCTGGGGAAACTTTCTGACGGACATAAGAAAGTGTACGGCTATGAAGAGCTGAGAGCCAAGGACTTTGAATTTCAGATTGACTGCATAAGAAAGCTGATGAAGTCGCTTCCAATACGCCGTGTCTGCCTTGATTCAACTGGAATGGGGATGCCGATATGCGAGAGGCTTGAAAAGGAGTTCGGAGCGAAAATTGAGGGCGTTGTCTTTAATTCCGACACAAAGGAAGTTATGGCGCAGAACATAAAGATAGGGCTTCAAAGAAAGGAATTTATACTTCCTAACGACAAGAATCTTCATCATCAGATTCATTCCATACGCAGGATTCCGACAACCGGCGGACATTTCAGGTATGACGCGGACAGAGATGAGAACGGACACGCCGACAGTTTCTGGGCGCTTGCGCTTGCGAACCTTGCCTGTACTGACGCGGCTAAGCAGGGATTCTATGAAAGGAGAGCGGAAAGAAGAATGGGCGGTTTTGATTCCGCGGGGGAAAGCAAGATTATCACGCCTGAAGAATCAGAGCATAGACTTCCAAGGGGAAAGAGTTTAAGAGCCATAAACAGGAGCTTTGGCTTTTAAAATTAAGAAGGAGCAAGAAAATGAAAAAGATTTATATTTCAGGGAAAATTACAAGCTGCAAGGATTATCAGAAACGGTTTGAAATTGCAGAGAAAAAATTAAAGGAAAAAGGCTTTGAAGTAGTCAACCCTTGCTTAATTCCCTTAGAGCAAAAAGAGCCTTGCTATGCGGATTATATGAGAGCCGACATAAGGGAACTGATTTCATGCGACTTTATTTTTATGCTCAAGAACTGGCGGTTTTCAAGAGGCGCGAGGTTCGAGCGGAAAACAGCAAAAATACTGAATATCCCTGTCTTTTACGAAAGGAATGTTTAGAAGGCAAGAAATGCTGATAGAAAATTGAAAGACTGAAAAAAATCTGATAAAATATGCGCATAAACTGAATATTTACGATGTGTCTTTATAAGGCAGTCATTTATCCATTTGGGATAAGTGGCTGTCTTTTTTTTTGTTTCACGGAGGTTTAAAAATGGCTAAGCCTGAAATTATTAACATTGAGAAAGAATTAAGAAAGAGGGTTGCGTTCAACAGAATGGCTGACAATACGTCAAATATGCTTTTCAATGAGAATTTTTTCAATAATAACGGCAAGGCGCACGGAGCTGATTCAGTGTTCTTTGACCCTTATTTTGTTTCTGACAATGCGTTTGGGAATATCCGCACAATATCGCGTATTCAGTATGGCGGAATCCATTGTAGGACGCTAAGGGCTGTGGCGCAGAAAGCCTGGATTATCAACACCTGCATAAACCACGTCCAGAAGAAGATTAAGCCTTTCTTGAAGCTGTCTTCCGACAGAAACTGCCGGGGATTTATTATCAGAAAGAAAGACGAGGATTTGTCAAAAGGAATTAAGAAGGACGAGGAGAGGAATAGAATCGCGGAGTTTATGCTTGACTGTGGAAATTATGAGGACACCGACAGGGACAGCTTTGTAAAATACTGCACTAAACTTTTGCGCGATGAGCTTACGCTCGACCAGATTGCGACTGAAATTCAGTATGACAAGAAAGGCGAGCCTTGCGCGTTCTTTGCGGTTGACAGCGCGACAATTGAGAAGGTTGTTGCGGCGGACAAGACAAAGACAGAGTTCAGATATTTGCAGATTGTTGATGGTATGCCTGCCGCCGGGTATACGTCCGACACAATGATTTTCGACTTTGAGAACCCTAGGACAGATATTCACCATTCGCAGTATGGATATTCTTATGTGGAGCAGGCGGTTGACCTTATAACATCGGTTATAAACACATTTATATACAACGCCGGAAACTTCACTGAAAACAAACTGCCTAGAGGTATGCTTCTGATAAATGGAGATGCAAATGAAGACAGAATCGCGGAAATGGAGGACTACATAGCTGAGATTATGAGCGGCGGACCGCTTAACCAGTGGAGGATTCCGATTCTCCTAAGCGGCGGAAAGGATGACACTATCGAATGGAAGACGCTGAACGGAACTAACAGGGAAATGGAGTTCCAGGGCTGGATGGACTATCTGACCTCCGGGGTTGTCGCAATGTTCGGCTGCTCAATGGACGAGCTGGGGATTCAGTCGCAGAAATCGCAGGCGATGTTTGAGAACGGCGGAAAAGACAGGATTTTAGCAAGCAAGAGCCTTTTGCTGGGTGATTTGCTAACATTCTTTGAATCGTATCTCAATAAGATTGTGAAGAAAATCAATCCCGACTATGTACTCGAATTTGTTGGATATGAAAAGGAAGACCCGGCGGCGATTGCTGACCTTGACGAAAAAGAGTGCAGAACTTGGAAAAGCATAAACGAGAAAAGGGCGGAAAAAGGACTTGAGCCGATAGACCTTAACGAGATTAAGAACGGGGCGGATATTCCTATGAATGTGCAGCTTGTGCAGCTCTTGCAGGCGGCAAATGCGCAGGCTGGAGCCGGGGGAGAAATGCCGGGAATGGAAGGTGGCGGAGAAGAAGAATCAGACAACGGCAACAACGAATGGGAGCAGTACGGAGAGCAGGACGAAAGCGGAGCATACGGCACGGAAGCGCAAGACGGTTCAGACAATATGGAAACTGGCAACGAAGAAGAGCCGGAAGAAGCAGAGGCTAAAGCCGATATGCAGAAGTCAATAAGAAAATCAATGCTGGTGATTTAAGAGGGGAGACAATATGAGATACGTTATGCAGATTTCAGATGAAATTGAAAAGGCGATTAAAGACCGCTCAAAACTTGTAAAAGTCTACAAGCCGGTAACAAGGGGCGGAAAGACCTTTATGGCCGGCGTATGGGTGAATCCGAGCGAGGCGCAGCCGTCCGCAAAGCCGCATAAGGCGAGCGAAGAGGAACTTGACCGCGTATATATGGATGCAGTGAAGAAAGGCGACATAGACACATTGCGCAGAATGGTTATTGAAAAAGCTGAAAGAAACGGATTTAAGGACGCTATCCCGGAGCAGGCGGAGGGGTATTCATTGCGCATTTCAAGACCTCCGAGAAAGACAAGGACAGTCTATAAGACATTCTATGTAGATACACGCGGAAAGCCGAGCGCGCTTTTTATCGGCAACAATGAGAATATTCCTATGAATGTCTGGGTGGACGCAAAGGACGCTTTTCACTTTACAGACCCTACAAACGGACGTGTTTATGTTCCGTCAATGCCGAATCCTCAGAACAAGGGCGCTGGAAAAACAGGCGACACAAGGAAGTTTGACGCTGAAGCAAAGAAAGAGCTTGTGAAGCGCGGATATATAACGGAAAAGGCAAACAGCATTACGGCACTTGCATACAGACCGGGCTGGCACGCAGGGGATTTGCCGTTTTTTCCGCAGGGCGGAACAAAGATAAAAGGACAGAAAACAAACTATGACAATATACACCGCTGGAATCAGGTTGTGTTTGAGGTTGAGATAGACGCTGACAATGACTATACACAGGAGGCAAAAGACGGACTTGCGAAGAAAAAAGCCGCCGGGGACAGGAGCGCAAAAGCCGACTTGCAGTATATGCCGAAGGACGGATTCTATCAGTTCACAACAAACCCAACAGTGAAGCAGCAGACAGGCGGAAAAGGCGACTGGTTCATTTCCCATTCAATCAGGATAAAAAGAGCGTTGACAGAAGAAGAGTGCAACAAAATTCTTGCTGAGAACGGAATGAAGCCGCAAGAGTGGGAGGCTATGGACGGTAGCGGAATTGGAAAAATGGACTTGTCGAAGTTGGGCTACACTGGGGCGGACTATGACGCGGCGAGAAAGACGCTTGCGCCTATTACTTATGATGATGACGGAAATGTGATTCCGCTGTCGCAGAGATTCAACAGGAATGTTGATGATGTAAGAAAGAGTTTCTAGGGGGAATTATGCAGAAGATTGTTGTAAGAAAAGATGTGTATGATGAGATTATGGGAAAAATGGAAACGGAAGATATTGAAAAATCAAGAATTCCAAAGTATATAAAAAAGATTCCTTTAGGTGATGGAAATTTTAAATATATCTATTCCGATGATAAACAACGGCCTCTAAAATCAAGAATAGATTATGTTGTTGGAACTTTGTTGAAATGTACAAAATCCGACGCAAAACAAAAGGGTGAAAAGTTCTTGAAAGATTGGCAAGATGACTGGGAAAAGAATCCTGAAAAATCAAGAATAAAAGTTTTTGGTGGAGAAAAAGTCTATCTGAAAACGAAAGGTGGCAACAAAATATCTTTGTTTCATTTTTCTCATAAGGGCGGAGGAAAATCAAGGGCTGTTAATGAAATCTATCAAAGGGCGTTGCTTCTTCCTGTTGCAAAGAAAATGCTTGAAGAAGACAAATGTTGTATAAATGAAGTCAGAAAATACAATGACAGAGTTGAATACGAGCTTGTTGGCAAGATAAGAATAAATAATGCGGATAGAATTGTTTCTGTGATTATCTCAAAGATGTATGGCAAGAAGAAAGTCTATATCTCAACAATAAACAAAGCCGTATCAGAAAATGACACGGCTTTCATTACAGATGTTTATTTTGTCGACCCTAAAATGCTTACTAGTCAGACAAAACTTAACTTAGGGATTCCTGTCAATGAAAGTCGCCAATCAAAGACGCTAAGCGGAAACGCTTTAGAAACATCCGGTAAACAGCGGAGTTCAGCTTCTGGAAATTACACCATTCGGCAACCTAAGCACAACTTAAATATACCACAATCCACCAAAAAGTCAACTATAAAGCCCGACTACAACGGAGATGATATGCTCCACAAGTCTTTTGACATTACGGTTGCCGACATAACGGAAAAGAACAAGCAAAAGAAGATTGAGCAGGTGGAAAAGGCATTGACAGCAATTTATCAGAAACAGCCGTTTGCAATAAGACATATAAAGGCGGACAGGGATTCTGACAGATACGATGACATCATATTGCGCATAAGCAGCTTTGACAAAAGCAAGATTCAGAAAGCCGTGCATAAAATGGCGTTCACTCTGGACACAAAGATAAAATCCGCAAAGGGCGAGGCGTTTATATACAAGGCGCAGGAAGAACTGACGGACAGAATTGTTTCTGAGCTTACGGAAAAGACAAAGGCGGTATATTCGTTTTTAATCGGCTATCTTGGATTGCCGGAAGTGCGGATTATAAGCAAGGCTGACTTGAAATATAAAGGTAAAATCATATATGACCCTGAAAGCGGAGAGCCAATATCACAGGCGGAGTGGAAACGCTTTATAGATGCAGTTGAAAAGTTTTTGAACAGGAACTATGCAGGAACTGGAAAGAAGATTGTATTGAGCGCGGAAAGCCTAGGGCGTATTCTGGAGCGTCTTTCAAAGACCAATTCGTTTGAGGCTGTAAAGAAAATGCCTCTATCAAACCTAAAATACGGCGGAAAGTCTTTCGACTGGATAAGCGACGACATAAAAAATCTAAAAAATGCTTTGGGAGAAAGCATTGACAGAAGCACACAGGCGCGTATTCAGATAGCGGTTGACAGCGCGGCGCAGAGAGTTTCAAGCGTAACCGACACAATGCGAAACGACATCCAGCAGATTGTGATTGACGGAATCAAAAACAGGCAGAGCAAGGCAAAAATAAGTCAGAATCTTTTTGACAAGTGCAGCGGCTTGAACAGGGATTTTCAGCGCATTGCAGACACAGAGATTCAGAACAACACAAACAACGCCTATATAAAAGAGGAGGTCTATAACACGCCTGAGAATGAAAAAGTCTACTTCAAGCGGTTTGAGATGAAAGATGACAACACCTGTAAGAAATGCAGGGCGATTGCTGGCAAAATTGCGCTTTTCAGCAATATTCCGCTTCCGTCTGAAGAAATAGATGACCCTTACGCAGACTATGCAATCTGGGAAGGAAAAACTGACGGAGCTATGCCTATGGGCGTAATGCACCCTTATTGCCGCGGCAGTTGGTACAGATATTATCCTGAAATTAAATAACGATATAGAACATTGTAAAAGCCTTGAAAAGAAGATATAATCTATCGAAAACATATAGACATTTAGGTGTGTAGAGAATACAGCCGCTTGTTTCCGGAAAGCCGGAGGCAGGCGGCTTTTTTTTTGTTTTGGAGGAGCATAGGAATGAAACTTGTTGTTGACTTGAACAGGCTTGAAGGATTTGACGAATGGGTGGAAAAGGCGCGCAAGGGCGAGCAGGTTGGCGGAAGCTATATGTACCGCGAGAATATCCCGGAGAAAGTAACGACGAAGAACGGAAAGACGGTTACAAGACGATATAAATATTATTATGTGGCTGATATGCTGAAGGATACGGCAGACAAGATTTTGAAGAACATCGGCTCATTCTTTTTCAAGGGAAACCAGGAGGAAGTCAAGAGGATTGAGAAGTCCTATGAAACAGAGAATATCCAGAAAGACTACGGAGCGGACAAAAAGACCTGGTATCAGCACGTAATGGAGTATTTCTCACATCGCGCACTGTGGGATAAGCGTTTCAGCGACAAGACCGTGGCGGAAAAATGGAAAAAGCCTGTTAAGACAGCCATAGCGGAAAAAGTCGATGTAAAGGGAATGGAAACTCCGGCTGAATCTGTGCCTGAAATAAAGACATCGGCTGAGGCAAGAAAACCAGAAAAGAAATGGAAGGCGAACCCGTCATTAATGCGCAAGGTCTGGAGCCTGTACACAGGAAAACAGACGGAGAGGCAGGAGAAGCAGACAGAAACCGCGGCAAAGGTGATTGAGGAGAACAAGAAAAAGGCGGAGAATTCCGACGGATATTTTACTCCAAAAAAAGTAGACTGGTTTCAAGCCTTTGCCGGTTCTTGGAATAGTTTTTATCCTAACGGAACAGGCGGAAAGCCTTATTCAAGCGTTACCAGAATTAACGAAAAAGGACGGCGCGAAACTATTCAGAGGATAGCAAATTCAAAAACAGATTTAAGCGGTGTACTCGACAATGTAAATGACTTTGTTTTTGATACTGAACGTCTTGGAGAGAGAGCAAGGCAGAATTTTATAAAACGACTTGCTGAAATGGGGTTTTATGCGCAAAAAGAGTATACGGACGAAAAAGGCGTAACAAAATATATGCTTATGATCCGTAATGGTTCAAAAGCAGGCAATGTTGAGATGATTCCAAATCCTGACTACAAGAAAAAAGAATACACTGTTATTACACGCGATGATTCCGGAACAGAAATTGAATCAAAAGTTTTTAACAATATTGATTCAACGCAGGCTTACATGGATAAACAGCGCCGGGCATTGGAATCTAAGGAAAGTGGTAATATAGCAAACGGTGGAAAAGTCAAAGATGGCTTTGAATCGCTCAGCCGCTGCAAGAGCTTGTACAATGAGGCTTACAGGCAGGCAATGCAGGATTTGAGAGACGGCAAGGTTTTACAGATAGACGATGACACATCGCTTACAATTGACGACCTTGCAGAGGATAAGCAGGCGGCGGATCTTTCTCTTCGTTTTTACACAACGCATTTTACAGACTGGAACTCTTTAGATACTGTCAATGCGAATCTTGAAATGTATGCTGAAGAGCCTGACGACAGAACTGATGAAAATGTTATTCGTATGGCAAAGGAAAAAGCAGTTCAGGATTCCCTAAGGGCATACTTGGGATTAAATGTCAATCTGCCAGAAAGCGAAGAATCAGAGGCTGAAAAGCACAAGAACCGCTCTGACGCAATGCTAGGCAATCAGAATGCCAAAAAAGACGGTGTAAGTGATGAAAACAGAATTGTTGATGAAGAAACTGTGGATAATGAACTTAAACAGGCTTATAATGAAAGCGGAGGAAAAAATGGAGAAAATAACACTGGAGCTGAACAGGCAGGACTATCCGAACGTGCTGGCGATTTACGGAGCGGAGGGGGCGAAGAATCAGGCGGTCAGAATGTTGCTGGCGCAGCACGAGGAAATAACGGAATCGAAACTGTACTCGGTCTTGACACTTCTGGAAATGGACTTGGAAATGCAGACAGCAGCGTCAATATCGGACGAGGAAGAATAACAAAAGGACAGGCACTCGAAATCCGCAGGCAGTGCCGCGAGATTTTGCAGAAGCCTGATTACGCAATAACCGCAGAGGACAAGGCAGTGCTTGCGCAGTATGTGGGCGCAGGCGGAACAGGCGAGGAAGGCTCATCAAACAGTGGAGTTCTTTACGAGTTCTACACGCCTAGGAATGTAATTTCAAAGGTATGGCAGATTGTAGACAAGTACAATCCCGACCAGGGAAAGACAGTCATTGAGCCGTCAAGCGGAATCGGACGTTTCGCGGAGGGCAGGAAAGAGAAATTCACACTGTTCGAGCTTGAGGACGAATCCGCGAGAATCGCGCACATCCTGCACCCGGACGCTGATGTTGTTCAGGGGGCGTTTCAGGAAAACTTCATGAAGAACAAGGGCGGACGCTTCACGAAGAAGTTCAAGCCTTACGACGTGGCTGTCGGGAATCCGCCTTACGGAGCATATACAGGTAAATACAAGGGGCTTGGCGAGGGCAAGGACTACAAGCGGTATGAAACATACTTTATGTCAAGGACGCTTGACACGCTTAAAGACGGCGGAGTTATGGCAATGGTTGTCCCTTCCGGCTTTATGGACGGCAAAAGCACTTACGGAAAGGACATTGAGAAAATCGCAGAGAAAGGAGATCTTCTGGAGGCATGGAGGCTTCCAAACGGAACTTTTGACAGTACTGATGTAGGAACTGACATTGTTGTTTTCAGAAAAGGCAAGGGCGGCAGTGTTGAGCATATAAAAAGCTATTTTGAGAAGAATCCTGACCATATCGCTGGTGAAATTTCGACAAGGACAAACAGATTCGGGAAAGAGGAAACATACGTAAAGCCTAAGGACGGACAAACTTTTGAATCCGCTGTAGACAGCATTGATGTTGGAGCAAGGGAAATAAAGGAGCAGGCTGACGCGATTTCTAAAACGATTGAAGCCAAGGAAACAGAGGCGGAGAACCATCAGAATCGCAGCGATTCAATGAAAGGCAATCAGAACGCAAGGAAACTTGATATTTCAGACAAGCTAAAAGACACCGGAGAAACAGGAACTGCAAAGAATGGGAACACATACAAGATATGGAAACCAACAGAAGACTTCTGGAGCATATACAAGCAGAAGAAGGACGCGCTAAAAGAAAACGGCTACCAGCTTGTAAAGACGCGTGCAGGCTGGAAAGTCTATGACTATAATGTTGACGGCGGAAACTTACCAGAAAAGACGGATGCAGAAAAAAAATCAAACAGAAGCCAGGCAATGCTGGGGAATAAAAATGCGGAGGGCGAGCATAATGTTTCTGTAAATCCGAACGCGCATAAAATGAGCGTTGAGGAATTCAACAAGAAATATGGCAAGAACTTTGACCCTAAGGACATTCCGATATGGAAAGCGACGGACAGGTCGGGAAATATTGACATTACAAAACTTTCAAACGAAGAGACCGATTATGTCGAAAAATCCGGCCATTATGTGAAGGACGGCGGAATGTATGTCAATGTGGTGAACTATGCGAGCGGAAACATACGCGAGAAACTAAATGCGCTTACCAGCGATGATCCACAGTATGAAGTGAAAAAAGCCCTGTTGGAGAGTGTATGCCCGAAAGAAAAGAAAATCGGCGAATTCACGCTTTCGCCTATTACGGACTGGGCGAGAGAATACAAGACAGCGGACGGCAAGAGCCTTATAGACGGCTTCTTTGAATGGGCTTACAACGGCAACGGCTATTATTCCGCAAGCGATTCTCCTATAGCCCGTGAGGAAATCCCGCCGGACATCAGTTTCAACGACATAAAGGATTTTATAGACAAAGTTCCGTACCAGATGAGCCGTTCGGAATCAAGGGATTTTGACGACAAGAAACAGAGGGAAAAGGCAAAGGAAGGAAGAAAGCAGCAGCGGCGTGAAACAGCTATAAAACTGTTCAACAGGTACTTGCAGGAAGGGCTTGCACTTGATGAACAGAAGAGGCTGACCGAGGCGTGGAACTTGAAGGCAAATTCATTTGTAAACCCTGATTTTACAAAGATTCCGGTTTTTGTTGACGGAATGAACACACACAAGGGTAGCAAGGAATTCACCTTGCTTGAACAGCAGATGAAAGGAATCTCAATGCTTACAAACAAGGGAACAGGACTTCTTGCCTACGATGTCGGAGTTGGGAAGACTGCCTGCGGAGTTGTCGCCACTGTGAACCAGATACAGACAGGAAGGGCGAAAAGACCGCTTATATGTGTTCCAAAGGCTGTGTACTCGAACTGGATAGACAATGTTCATGAGCTGTTCCCGGATATGAAAGTAAACGAATTGGGCAATCTGTCTAAAAATTATTGGAAAGAGGGAATGACAATTGAACCCGGCTCTATCTCCGTATGCACTTACGAAGGATTGGAAAATATCGGCTTTAACGCGGAGGAAGAGGCGGAGCTAAAGGAAGATATAGAATTCGCTGAATACACGGACAGCGGAGAAAAACAGACTGCAAGGCAAAAAGCCAGCAAGGACGAGAAAATAAACGAGCGGCTAGGAAATATCCAGAAGACGCGCGATGAGGGAGTTCAGTTCAGCGACCTGGGCTTTGACCATATAACTGTTGATGAGGTCCATAACTTCCGCAATCTTTTCAAAATGCCGCGCCACATAAAGAAGAACAAGGAAGATGAAGGCAAGGTTGAATCAAACGAGTTTGACGGGCTTGGAGCAGGTGGAGAACCGTCTAATCGTGCGAAAAAACTGTTTGCAATTACTCAGCTTATCCAGCGTCATAATGGAGGACGTAATACTTTCCTTTTAAGTGCTACGCCTTTCCAAAACTCTCCTACAGAAATTTATTCAATTCTCTCTTATATGGCACGTGATGACTTAAAGAAAATGGGATTTTATTCTCTTGAGCAATTTGTTTCAAACTTCTGTAAAGTCCAGCGTGAATATGTTGTTAAAGCAAACAGAGTAACAGAAGCTCCGGTTGTAAAAGGGTTTGAAAACTTGAGAGAATTGCAAAATCTTCTTACTGCATATATGGACAAGGTGGACGGAGAGGAAGCGGGGGTTGTCCGCCCTTACAAGCGTATGCACGCGCCTGAGCTTGAGCTGAGCGAAATGCAGAAAGATATTATGACCAACATATCAGATTATATCGAGGAACAGGAGCAAAAGCCGAAAAAAGAACGCGACGACGGCTATATGTTCCGGGCTATGAACGCGATGAAGAACTGCGCCCTAAGCCCTGCCCTTGTTACTGACAGTGAGTTTAATCCGTATGACGGAAAGAAACTTGACTTTGTGGAGACATCGCCAAAGCTGAAATTTGTCTGCGATTCAATCATTGCCCAGTACAAGAAAAACAGCCATAACGGACAGATTATGTATATGCCTCTTGGCGTTGAGCAGTTCCCGAAGGTAAAGGACTATCTTGTTAAGCACGGAATGCCTAAGGACGCTATCGCGACTATTTCTGGTGGGGCGACAACTGACAAGGCAATGGAGACAAGAGATAACATATTCAAGGACTTCAACGATGTGAACGGAAAATGCAAGGTCATAATCGGCTCAAGCACAATCAAGGAGGGCTGCAACCTACAGGGCAACACCACCACAATCTACTGCACACAGCTTGACTGGAATCCGACAGATGTCCAGCAGCTTTGGGGGCGTGGCTGGAGACAGGGCAACAAGCAGGGGATTGTACACTGTGTAACGCCTCTTATGCACGATTCCCTTGATCCGATGATTTACCAGAAGCACGATGAGAAGTCGTCGCGGACGAACGACATCTACAGCTACAAGGGCGACGCTATGAACTCGCAGGACGTGAACCCGGAGGAACTTAAATTCTCCCTGATAAAAGACCCGGATAAAAGAGCGGACTTGCAGGTTATGGAGTATTCAGAGAAGAACAAGAGCGATGAAAAGATGTACGGACAGCTTATTGACGTTCTGCATAAACAGATTGATGTTGCGTTCGAGAGCGACAAAGATATTGAACGCAGATGTAATGATGTCCTGCCTTTCCGTATGAACCGCTCTCTTGAAGGTTTGCAGGAAGAAAATAAAAGATACAAAGCCGGGCTGGACAATGCTAAAAAGGCTATAACAGTGCTTACAAAGAAGTACAAGGACAATGAGGAAAAATGGAATGAGGATTACTCTAAAATATCGAAAGAACTTAATGAGCTTGATATAAGTAATCTTTACATTTCTACATTCCGAACTCAATCTTTTGATGAGACAATAGGCGACTTGAACGATTCTTTAAGAAGTCTCAAGTCGAATATTGATTCAAATAATTCTTATATCCGTATGTACAACAAGACAAAAACAAAGTTGGAGAAAACGCGGGAGGCTACAAGAAAATACCTCGAATCAAAGGGAATGAAGTCAAGGGAGGACTGCGAGCAGAAAATCAAGGACTACGTGAAGCTTATGGATACTGCGAAGGAAAACGCGGCGAAAGCAAAGGATATGCGCGACGAATTCTACAAAAAGGCGGTTGAGGACAATGCAAGGAATGAGAAGAACCTGCTGAGCGTAGACGAGCTTGTAAAGGAGAATGTCGATTCAATAATGGGAGATCTGCACCCTATGGACGATGACTTCAAGGCTAAAATAAGGGCAGAGAATGACAAGCGTTTTAGGCGCGTCGCAAAGTCGCTGCCGCTATTCTTTATATGGAATGGAAGGCTTTATATAAACAGAAGCAGGATTTGAATATAGCGGACAAGCCGGGGATAAAAACCCGGCTTTTTTTTTCATATAATCGGCTCGCCTGTTTTTTTATCCAGAAATTTAATCTGCATATCAGCGCCGAGGGATTCCGCTATCGCACAAATATCACGCAGGTAAAAAGAGTTTTTCGCCATTTTGTTCGAGAGGTTTTGGGCGGATATGCCTGATTTTATTGCTGTCTGCCTTAGGGACGTGTTCCGCTTTACGCAGCACAGTCTGATGTACTCAACTATATTCATAGCTAGCAGTGTAAACTAAAGATTTATAAAAGTCAAATATAAGAGAAAAGATAAAATAAAAGTAAATAAAATACATTAAAATTGTATAATAATAATTGACATATATAAAATATTGGTGTATATTATAGATGTATGAGGGAATGGAGATTGAAATATGCAAAATTATCAAGGGTGAATATGTGCCAGTTGATAATTACAAATTACCAATCAATTCTATGAATTGGTAAAGCCATTACAAGGAGGATATTATGGAAATCAGGGCGGTTTGTTTAGACAATTTTCCTAGGGAGGACGGCGGCTATATGCTTGATTCTGTTGTTGCGATGAAAAGGGTTGCTTTTCTGCCTGAAGCTGACAGAAAGGCTTGTGAAGAGGAAATAAAAAGAGTTTGCGAACGCAAGCTGACTTTTGCCTATTAGTTCTGTATGTTCGTAAAAATGGACTGCGGACATTGGGAGCTTCTCCAACTGCCATATATAAAGCCAGAGCATATCGGGGATATGCTGAAAGGAAGATGCTCGAGATGTGTTTTCGAGATGAAGCCGGCTCCGGCGCCTGGGCGAAGCGAATGGCGGTACATCTAGGCTACGGAGAGAGTTTTTAGCGAAACGGAGAATTAAATGACTGAAAAGCAGAACAAAGCATTGGATTTATTGACAGAAATTATTGTGGATGAAGCAGACAGAATTAAGGCTGTAAATGAGCGTGATGAGACAGGATACTACGATGATTCTGCTATTCAGACTAAATTAACTAAGGCTCAGGATTATGCAGGAGTTTTTGACGGAATGAGCAATTCTGTGCTTATGGATATAATAACAGAATCTTTGAGACTGAACGGAATAAGTTTCAGAGATAAAAGATGTCGAAAATATCTTGATGATGTTATAAGGGAAGACATTAAGAATTTTATGTAATCATTGAAAAAATCTGCAAGGCATAATATACTCGAAGTGATTTATATTGATTTTAAGATGTGCTTTAAGAGGCAGTCGTATTCCTATATTGGAACTCGGCTGCTTTTTTTTATGTCCGGAGGAATTATGAGACTTGTAATTAGAAAATCTGTTTTGCTGGAGCTTGCAAAGGGAATGAACGAAGATTCGTTTGAGAAAATCAAGGCGGCGATAATCGCCCATTTGAAGGGACTTGAAGAACAGGAAGAGAGCGGCGACTTGAAAAAAGCCATTACTTATTTTTCAGACAATGAGAGTATGTTCAGCCATCTGGAAAAATCATTAAGCGGCGAATGGATTGAGAAAGCAGGCTACGGAATAGGAACTGTGAGGACCTGGAGAGGCAAGAAATACAAGAAGATTGCGCAGGGGAAATGGGTGCGCGTATACGACAAGGTTGACAGGGGCGCTAAAAACGCCATGACACGGCTTATACACCAGGCGGAGAACATAGACACGCCGGAGGAGATGATGAGGTTTGTTCTTGCGAACAAGCAGCGTTTCTCAGACGCGAACGGAAAGCCTCTTGACATTGTGGACAGGCTCAATGCTGTTATTGACAACAAGGAATACAAGAATGAAAGCTCCAAGAAGTCGGCGGCGAACACGAACAAAAAAACTCCGGCGCAACCAAAGACGGGTAAAAACACAGAAAAACCAGCTAAAACATCTGGCAATAGTTCTTTCGGACTGGATGACATAAAGAGCGGAAAGAAAGTAAAGACTGTTGCTGAAATGGAAGATGTGGCAAAGCAGATTGCGGATAAGTACAAGGAAAATGGTCATAAAGCTGAAAGTGTTTGGATTGATTTTATGGCATACAATCTTGACGGCGGAATGGGCGGCGACCTTGCCACTGACTTTATGCAGAAACACGGAGATGTGAATTTTCAGACGCTTATCAAGAAACTTAGCGGCAAGAAACTTTCTGCAAAGGAAAGGAATCCAGAATTTGCAGATGAATATGCAAATATGGAGGAAGAAAAGAGTACTAAAAAGAAGAAAGCCTCAAATGCGTCCGTATTCTCTCCGTCCGATTCCGCCGACATCGATAAAAAAGAGGTCATTGCGGAGCCTGTAAGCCAGAGTGATGGCACTGTTGAGTTTCCAAAGACAAAGGAAACAAAAACAGAATTTGAACAGCTTGCAAAATGCGTAAGCAAAGAGAAGAAATACTATTTTATGCAAAGTGTCTACTATGACAAAAAAAGCGGCGTTCTCGTATCAACAGACGCAAGACGGCTTAAATTTATCAAGGTTGGAGATTTGACGGGATTTGATAAAAGTTGTTATGTCGACGTTGACACAAAAGGAAAGAACATTGCAATAACACGTAATGATGTAATGACAGGAAATGCAGAATTTCCGAACTACAAAAAAGTAATTCCCAATGATTCCTCAATGAAAATCCGGGCAAATCTTGACAACAGGGTTTTAGCGGAAAAAATAAAGGCAATGAAAGAGGACGGAAGTGTGTCTAAAAGGGATGGGAAAGGAATCCTGGACATAATCTCCATAGATTTTGAGAAAAACGGAGATGTAATGCTTGACAGAACAAAAGTAGGCAGTATCGGGAAACAGGATACTGATTTGCCACCGCTGTATATGAACGTTCATTATCTGACGGACGCAATATCAGCAGGAAAAACTTCTGTTCTGTCTTTGCAGGAGCCGAATGCTAACGGTTTTACAAGAGCAATGACAATGAATACAGGCTGCTCATCAAGCATCATAATGCCATCTAGCAATTCTGTAGACTACGAGGAACGCAGAGCAGAGGCAAAACAACTGAAAGCCAAAAAGGATAAGAAGATTACAAATAGACTTGAATTAAATAAAAAGCTAATAAAGAAAGATAAAGAGAACTTCTATCTTAGTCCAGACAAGATAAAGGAAAAAATAGAAACAATCTCCACCTTATCAGATGAAGATTTGTCAAGGAATTTGAAATTCGCAAACGTTGACCTTGATTTGCTTGCTAAAAAGTACGATTTTTCAAATCCTAATAGAAATGTAAAAGAAACGGGACTTTCAGTTTTTCACACAGTAAGAACAAAGATTGCGTTTGATAAATATCCTGAAATAAAAGCCGCCCTTGACAAGGAAATGCAGAAACGCGGAATTTCAACGCAGGTAAAGAAGTCTGATTCTTTGTATGAGTATGTTCAGAAGTCGATTGCCGCATTGAAAGCGTGCAGGGCGATATAATGGAGGCGAGGAAATGGCAAGGCTGGTGATAAGAAAAGATGTATATGACGACCTTATGAAGGCTTACGGGCATAAGGATATGTCGAAGCTGACAAAGAAGCGGATTACGGACAAGAACGGGCATACAAAGAATGTGTGGGTAAGAATGGGAGAAGAGCCGGAGGCTCAGAGAACAGGACGCTCCAATATTGAAACAGAGCCGTCTTCCAGCGGAAGGAATCCGCTTGCCGACAAGCTGAAAACCGGGGATAACATAAAATTCGCATACGGAGGAAATACTCTTTCCGGCGAGATTATAGCAAGGGGTATGAAAGGCGTGCAGGTCCGGGACGGCGACGGCAATGTATACAAGGTGGACTATGAGAAAATTATCGGGACGACAGCAAAGAAAACTTCTATAATGGGAAAATCTGCGGCTACAGACTACATTTTGAACGCTGACAGTATCAAAACTGGCTGGAGAGGAACTGACGGAATGCAGCCTGAATCTTGCGATACAATCGAAGGGCTTTATAAATCTGTCGAGGCGGTGCGCGGAGAATTCAACAGAATTACAGACAGTATAACTAACAAATTCAAGTCGATGAATCCTATTGTTATGAAACGCGCGACACTTAAAAACGAGGTTAGAATCAAAGAAAAGTTGAGGGAAGATGCAAATGCGAAACTTGCAGACGCAAAGAAAAATGGTGTTAATGATTTCAAGCCAGAAGAGTATGACGAAAGAACAGACACTTATCATTGCCGGACAATCCGCGACTGCGACGGCCATACTATCTGTATGAACAGCATTGCTGACGTTGCAAATATTCTTAAACATCTTGATAAACAGCCTTATGCCGCTCGAATCAAGAATAATTTTGCAAAGCCGTCTCCAGTTGGATATTCAGACATAAATGCGAATATAAAACTTTCAAACGGCGTTATTGTTGAAATGCAGATAAACACAACGGCAAATATGGTTGCAAAGGAACGTTACGGACATTCGCTTTATGAAGTGTTTAGAAGTGTAAAAGGTAAGGCTGGATATGAAGAACTTTCAGACCTTATGGGAGAAGCTCAGAAAAGCCTTTACGGACTTTCAAACGAGTATTCAAAGAAAGGCACCTATCCAGTTGATGACATCCCATTAAAGGACGGAAACCGCAATATATTTGACAGTTCCTATAAGCATGAGCCATTTGCAGCTGCAATACGTGAGAATGTAAAAAAAGCAATTCCATTGTTCAAAAAGGCGAAGGCGGAGGGGATTCTAACAGGAAAAACAGCAGAACATTTTGAGCATCTAATTGAATATATTAAACAGTAAAACTTGACTAATGTTCATTATAGATGTATATTATAGGTGCAGGAGGTAGAAATATGAGATGTTACCTTAGCGATTATGATTGGGTTTATGGAGTTGACGATAAAGGCAAGGTTTACCTTTATACAAATAGAGGTTGGAAACCAACTGAAAAACAGATTGATCCAATGTGGGGCGGAATTGCGGAATCTGAAATAAGTCAATATGCGGCAAAGATTTTTTAATAAGACCAGCGCATATTATAAATGCAGAAGGTAGAAATATGAGATACTATTTAAGCAATATTGACAAATCGTTTGCAATTGATAAAAAAGGCAACGAGTTTTATGTAACTAAAAGCAGTCTTGTTCCTGCGAAAAAAGGTACTGTAGACCCGATGTGGGGCGGAATTACAGAAGAGGAAGCTAAAAAGTACGCTTGGGAAAGTAAGTAGATAGTAGAGCCGTGATTTTTTCACGGCTTTTTTATTGGAGATAAAAAAAATGAACGCACAGAAAATCCACAATGCAATTATTTTTGCAACACTGAAGCATAAGAGCCAGAAACGGAAAGGAACGGATATTCCTTATATCGTTCACCCTATGGAGGTCATGCAGATTCTTACCGCCTGCGGTTGCGGAGAAGATGTGATAACTGCTGGAATTCTCCACGACACTCTGGAGGATACGGACACAACGCCAGAAGAAATAAAAGAAAATTTCGGGCAGAAAGTCCTTGAAATTGTGCAGACAGAAAGCGAGGACAAGTCAAAAACGTGGAAAGAGCGCAAGCAGCATACTATTGATGATCTGAAAAAGGCGGAAGAGGGAACACAGATTGTATGTCTTGCTGACAAGCTGTCAAACCTCAGGAGCATTTATGCGGATTTCCAGACAGACGGAAACAAGCTCTGGAAGCGGTTCAATGCTCCGAAAGAAAATATAAAATGGTATTATGAAAGCGTGGTGGATGCGCTTGAAAAAGATTTTAGCAGCATTGAAGCGTGGAAAGAATTAAAAGAGCTAACGAAAACTGTATTCGGTGATAAGTAAAATAATGACAGTTATTATTTTACTTTTTTAAGCCGATAATATATAATATAGTTATGTTTAAAGAAACACAATTAGACACATATTGCTATCAACTTGAAAAAATCGGTTATGAAATCGGCATCAGGGCTATAAACGAAGAGCAAAGAAAAGAACTTAAAAAGGCTTATGAAAACGGACTGAATAAAGGTGTTACTTCTTATGAGGAATCATCGAAAATCGTAAACGATATAGACCTTGACGATTTTCTTCATAAATTCTTAACTTTTCAACTACAAGTTGAATGACTTATTTTTAATTACCCTGCATAATTTAATTGTGAGGTGATTATATGGCAAAAAGAAACAAAATGCTTTGACTTCCTGAAAATTACATTTTATAAGCGCGGCGACATCCAAGGCTTGATGAATAAGACAGTTCTCGAGAATTACACCATGACGACAATAATTCACCATGGAAAAGTTATTGCGGATTTGATTCCGAACTATGCGAAAGACGAATATTATCATTTGGATTTGAGCGAATACCTGTTAGAGGTAGGAGCTTAAAGCTCTTCTTAAAAAAACATTTCAAAAAGAGCCTACTGTTGACAAACAGATAAATTGATTTTATACTAAATCTATATATTCTTAGATGTGTCGAGAACGGCAGTCATTACCATTTGGTAGTGGCTGCTTTTTTTTTGCTCCAAGGGGCTTTGTATGGAAAACGCAGATTTTACAGGCGGTTCTTATATCTCAATTCCGGCAACGGTATGCAAGGCTATTCCCGGACAGGAAAACAAGGACGGCAACTATACCTTTGAGGTGGAAGCCTCCAATGAAAATCTTGACTTGCAGAACCAGAAGATTCTTCAAAGTGCGCTTTTGAAGTCCAAGGAATATTTTCTTACCAACGGCGTTGTGTCGGATGACCACCAGCACAAGGTACGGAAGGAAGACGGAAGCGTGGAGACCAATAAGGACAAGATTATCGGCGAGCCTGTGTCTGTAAGGACAGACGGCAAGAAAACTTTTGTAAAGGGGATTCTGTACGGAGCTGTTGAGGCGGCGAAGCCTTTTATCAATCTTCTTAAAGCCCGTTCAAGCCGTGTAAAAGCGAGCGTGGGCGGAATAATGCCACAGGTAAGGCACAACGCAGACGGAAGCGAGACTGTAACCGGCTTTATGTGGAACGATCTTGCATTGACCTGCTCTCCTGTCAACTGGACTGTAGGGAGCGCGAAGTTTGCGAAGAGCATTTCCACTCTTGACTTCTGCAAGGCATTGACTGCCGGTGGCGGTACAGACTGCGCAGCATTTGAGGGTGGGAGAGCCTTTCAGAAAGAAGACACTGAAAAACAGACAAAAAGAATTCTTGATTTTTCAGATGATGGCATAAACGGCGGCGAGGAGATTAAAAAGTCGGAAGAAGATGTTCTGCGCGAGGCTCTGGTCTGCATTGACACAGGAGAGCTTAAAACAAGAGATGACATAGAGGATTTCCTTGTTTTAAACGGATTTGAAAAGGACAAGGCAAGGGATAAAACCCTTGAAATAATAATGAACGGAGGAGAAGGAATGAAGAAAAGTCATTTCACAGATACGATTGATGAACTTTTGAAATCGTTGAATCCAAAAGAAGAAGACGACAAAAAGAAGAAAGCCGACAGCAAAGAACCGGATTCTCTTTTTGATGACGAACCGGACGAAGAACCGGAAGATGACACTGACGACGATGATACGTCGGAAGATGACGAAGATGTGGAAAAAGGCGGCAAGGAGAATTTTATTGACGCGACGGAGCTTGTAGGCTCTCTGAAAAAGGACTACACAGACCTTAAATCTGAAAATGAAAGTTTGTGCAAGTCGCTTGACGAGGTAAAAGAAAGCCTTGTCAACGTTACAAAGTCATTCAGCGAGTATCTGAAAACTCCGGCGGCCGCAAGACAGTCTGTTGTTGAAAAGTCGCTTGGTGATAGTGCGCAGATGCAAAGAAGACGGCCTACAACTGCGGACTTCGATGTGCTGAAATCTGCGCTTGTAAGGGAAGCGAGAGGTGGAAAAATCGGGCTTGAAAAAGTCCAGTTCTACAACTCTGAATTCCAGAAGTCAATGAACGGAGCAAAAATCAGCCCGAATGTATGGGCTGACATCTGCCGCATTGTAAAAGAAAACCGTTAAAAAAAACAGGGGGAAAATAGCTATGAATGATATTTTTGACAATGAATTTGACGCCGTGCCTCAGAACGAGGAGCTTGAAAAGGCTCTTGAAGCCGGCTATGGAACAGACGCGGCTACGTTCAAGGACGGCCGAGCGCTCCAGCGTGAAGATTTGGAAGCAACACTTGTAGCAGTTCTTGATGTGAAACAGAATGACTTGAAAGTTTTCCATAAACTTCATAAACAGCCTGTCTCTGCGACTGTTCATCAGGTGAATAGACAGACCAGCGTGGGAAATGACGAGTTCCTGTTTGTAAGCGAGGGCGAGCTTGCTTCTTCTGACGACGCGGAATTTGAAAGAAAGATTTACGAGACAAAATACCTTTCCAGCGAATGGAAGGTGTCTCATCCGCTTACTCTTACAAACAATGCGGAAAATCCTATCAACGCCCAGAAAATCGCCGCTGTAATGCGTGTGTCAAGGGCAACTGAGCGCGCGATTTTCCACGGTGATTCAAGCATCAACAAGAAGCAGTACGACGGATTCCTTAAAATTATCCGCGATTCTGTGGCCGACACAGAGCATGACGAGAAGCATCGTGCGACACGTGTAGACCTGCGCGGTCTTGAAATCGGAGAAAAGTCCACTGAGCTTAAAATCAATGCGGATATTAACCTGTTCAACCAGATTTCTGCGGATGTTTATTCTAAAGGTGGCGATATTTCAGAAGCGTACTTCCCGCCGGTTGTTGCTGAACAGTTCTGGCGCGTCATGCAGGACAGACTGCGCTTCAATGTAGGCGACAAGCAGATGGGCTTCTCGGAACTTCCTGATATTCCTACAGCTGTAGGCTCGACAATCAGAATCAAGGGCGAATGCGGCGCAGACAAGATGTTCAAGGTTAAAGGAATTGTGGAGGCCTGCGGAGATTCTGCTAGACGTCCTAATACTCCATCTTCAATCACGGCTGCCGCCACAGAAGATTCCGCCTCGCAATTTACATCGGGATTTGCAGGCGACTACACTTATGCTGTCCACGCAGTCAATGCCTACGGTATTTCCGCTGGAAAAGTAATTTCTGCGGCTCAGGCTGTTACTGCCGGTCAGAAAGTTACTCTCACAATCACCCCGGATTCAAACGGACCTGCGGCAACTGGATTTATTATTACTCGCTCTAATGCAAACGGCACTGTGCTTATGGAGATGGTGCGCATTAAGAACAAGAACGGCACTTCCGCCACAACTTATGTGGACTTGAACAACGATTTGCCGGGAACTGCGTCTGTGGTTCTTCTTACACCTACAACAGTTGATTCTATTCAGCCTAACGTTTCGTTCGGACAGCTTATGCCGATTTCCAACTTTGACCTGCCTACTGATTCAAGCATTGCTCATCGCGGCGTTGTTTCAATGTACGGTATGCTGGAAGTCCGCGCGCCTGAATACTGCGCGTTGATTGACAACGTTGGCTACGCCGGCGGATTGTACTAACAGGAAAGGAGCTGCTGAATATGGCTAGATCAACCAATACAGCGGCTTCTGCTGATTCAAAATCGGCAGAAGCTGAGACAGTCAAGAACAAAAACATCAATGCTACGGTAACGGAAACAACAACAGAAACAGAAAAGTCGTCTGTCGCGACGGAAAAGAAAGCTGATACAAAGAAACCGTCATCATTTGGCAATGATGACATTGTGAAAATTAAGCATACTCCTAAAAAATCCGTTACCGGATGTATTCCGGGCAAAGTTGTTACATTTGGCTCTGATGGAATTGCAGAAGTTTCGGGCAAGGAAGCCCGGTATTTTCTTTCAATTCCTGGCTATGAGCTAGTTAAATAAAGGTTTGAAAAATGGCAATATCCGCAGAAAGCACGTCAAGCAGAATCATTCTCAATATAAGCGGCGAAAAGGAGGAGCAGTTCTTTTTGCAGCGTTCTTTCTACAAGGAAAGAGGAAAATGGCTGACTTACACTTCCGGCGGATTTGCCGTTTTGTCTAGCGAAGAGGAATCTATAGAGTCTCTTGCGGTTGGCGCAGGCGATTTTATAGATTCCTTTGGATTACAGAACGGACTTTTTGAGTATAGGTATATACCTGTTTCAGAGGGGCTTGACGCTCCTGAAAACAAGTTTGTTTATTCCGAATGGGTACGGTTCGGACAGTCTGACTGCATAGGTTATTCTTTCGGCAATTACCATTCGCCGGAGGGCGCATGGGGAACCGCTGTTACTCCTGACGACTGCCGTTATACATATTTATGGGGAACAGACTTCAAGGCGACAAACGGCACTTATTTCACTGACGAGCAGATTCAGTTCTTCATTGACGAGGCAACGCGCTATCTGGAGCGTATGCTCAATATCTCAATCATAAAGACAAGGATTAAGTCGCAGGCTGAGGACAGAGAACTTGCAAAGGGCATAGACTATGACATTGAGGAGCCGTTCTATGATTTTTCATACCGCAAGATTCAGCGTTACGGAATGATTCAGACAAGACACAGACCTGTTATCAGCGTGGAGAAATGCGAGCTTGTGAAGAAGGGCGGAAACAACATTGACTTGTTGCCAGATTCCGCAGTGAACAGACAGCAAGGCGTAATCAAATTTCTGAAACGTCCTTATATGCCGTCTGACACCGGACGCGGAATTTCTTGCGCCATAGGAAGATACGGCTCGGAAACTTTCCAGAGCCATTTGTTCTATTCAATAGATTATACGGCAGGTTACAAGACAAGCGACGATATACCGTCTGATTTGAGGCAGATTATCGCGAAAGTGGCGGCTATTTCGCTTCTGAATGTAATCGGAGACGGTCTTATGTCGGGATTCTCTTCAAGTTCTCTTTCAATGGACGGAATCTCTGAATCGTTCAGTTCCACCCAGTCTGCGACTTCTGCATACTTCGGTGCAAGAATTGCGGTCTACCAGAAGGAAGTCGAGAACTATATCAAGGACAACAAGTACCGTTTCGGCTTCCTGCCGATTGGTGCGTTGTGATAAAACATTTTTTACTCCAAAAACACTGTCTGCCGGTTCAGTGCAAAAAAGACCGGCTTTATTTTTAGGAGGCGAAGAAAATGCAGCAGTATGTGGAAAGAATGGTTCAGGAAAAGGCGGATTTAGAGGGAAAAATCAAGAGAGCGAAGAAAGCCGTTGAGAATCCGCCGTATGGAGCGGACAAGCACGGAATGATTCTTCTTGCCGAGCAGGTCAAGGCTATGGAAACATATCTTGCGTGCCTGGATGAGCGCATTGACTACGAGAAAAATAAATAGCAGATTTCGCCTTTTTAGGCGGTCTGGGAGAGCATAGGGAGCGTGCAATATGGGGCAAGGGCTGGGGCGCAAAAAGACGAGTTATGAATAGAATTGATATAAAAAATCAAACTTTCGGACGGTTAAAAGTTATTGATTATGCTTTCTCAAAAGACGGTCGTTCTTATTGGCACTGTAAATGCAGTTGCGGCAAAGAATTGGATATTATAGGGAAAGATTTAAGAAATAATCACTTTCAAAGTTGTGGTTGTTTGCGTCGTGAAATCACATCTAGGCGCATGACCAAACACGGAAGTACAGATACAAGGCTATATCATATTTGGTCTACAATGAAACGCCGGTGTGAAACTGTAAAAACCGGAAAAGCATATAAAGATTATGTTTTAAGAAATATAAAAATATGCGAAGAGTGGCACGACTTTTCTGTATTCCAAAAATGGGCTTTTGAAAATGGATATACAGACGAACTCACTATAGACCGCATAGACAATAACGGTAATTATTGTCCTGAAAATTGTCGGTGGGTAGATTTAATTACGCAAGAAAACAATAAAAGAAATAATACATGGCTTACCTATAACAATAAAACGCAGACCATTGCACAATGGGCAAGAGAATTAGGTATGAAATATAACACTCTTAATGAACGATTAAGAAAAGGTTGGAGTGTAGATATGGCGTTATCAACGCCAGTGTGCAAGCGAGGGTAAAATCATCGGACAGGGACTTTCTAAAAATTCTCCAGTTCAATTGACACTTGGGAAAGACAACTACTGCGCGCTTATTGAGCGGCATGGGCAGTGGATAAGGTGGCGAACAGCGGCGAAATGCGCATGTGTGAAAATGCCGTCAATGCAGCCTGACATACACTGCAAGATCTGCGGCGGACGCGGCTATACGTATTCATTCCAGAAAGACCAGATTGTGTGTGAATCTGTGATGCAGAAAGGCTCGGACGGTATTCTTGAAATTTCCGCTGACAATAAGGACTGCGAACTTGAAAAAGTGTACGACTTTGACGGCTTCTGCTATGATAATGCGGAGAAAATAGGGCGGTATGTTTACCTCAATACTGTTCTGAGGCGGAACAAGGGTGTATATTTCAACGTGGTAATGCGGAAAAAGACTGTCAGAACACTAGAAAAAGCCGTAGCGGAAAAAGGGGCTATGGGATTCTACACTGTTCCCGGACTGAAGAGCGGACGGCCTAATATTGACGGTGTATATTACAACTCGGCGGCGGACATAATAAGCATTGGAAAGATAACAGACGCAGACGGCAATGTCTACGAGCCGGAGGAATTTCGCCTTGACACATTCGTTATCCGTCCAAAGACAAAGAAAATCGAATCTGATGAGGGAAAATTCCGCATTGAAGAGATTCCGATTTCAGAGCCGGTAACGGTAGAGAACGTTGAGTATGTGCCGCCGTTTATTTTTGCGCTTCTGAACCAAAACCTTAGCAAGGCTGATGTTCAGGCAATGACTGATGTCCAGGGCGACGCGGTTGTTACTTTTCCGTATGAGTGCGATGTCGCCAATGATGATGTTCTTACGGCTCTTGCCGGAAGCTACACAAACAAGGAGGTTGTGGCAAGAAGCGACTTTGAAACAGACACTCTCGGTGTTTATTTTGTCTATGATGTTGTCTCCTGCTATGGAATTGCCGGAGAAAAAAGAATTGAGTATAAGCAGGGACGCGACTTTGCGCTTGTAGGAACAAACAAAATCAAGTGGCTTGAAGACACATCGGAGAATTACCCAGATATAGGAGAGGCTTATTCTATCACTTACCACGTGCTGCCGACCTACAGGGTTGTCAAGCAGATTCCGCAACTGAGAACAAGCGAGAACCAGCGTTTCCCGAAAAAAGCGGTTGTGAAGCTGTTCTCCACCTATGCTGAAAATGCCGGAGTAAACAGGCAGAAAACAGAGCTTGGCGGAACAAGCGGGAGCTTCTGACAACGGCAAGTTTCTTTTTAATGCAACGGTCTGTTATGGAGAAAAGATATGTTGGAAGTCAAGATTGAAATTGACGCAAGCCAGCTGAAAGAGCTTGCAAGAGAATTTAAAAAAAATATGACGGAAGCGGCATTTCCAAATACAGCAAATGCTTTTGTTCAGGCGCAACGCATGGTGTTGAATTCATGGAGAGATTATCTTGCAGGAGAAACATCTCTTGCTGGAATTGAAAATCTTGAAAAAGTAACTACTCCTATGAGAAATTCTGTAAAGGGCAGAAGAAACGGCGATTTTGATTATTCTGTGTATTCTAACGACGATCAGTTGAAAAGAGCAGCGGAAGGAAACCCGGAAGTAAATTATGATATGAAAAAAACTCATCCATACGGAAACAAAAGCCGTGTTTCCAAGAAGGGCGTGCCTTATCTTATTGTTCCGTTCAGGTGGGGAACACCAAACGGCAAAGGGACAAAAAGAAGATGGAATAACTTCATTCCGCAAAAAGAATATTGGACTAGAGTTCTCCCGCTGGAAATGAGCAGGACTACAGGAATTACTCATCCAGAGATAAATGCAAAAGGGCAAGCGATAGACAGACAGGAATATAACTGGGGCGGACGGCTTAAAGACGGCTGGGATGACAGAAGTTCTGGCATGGTGAGAATGAAAGACGAAACAAAGTCTACTTACTTCACATTCAGAGTAATTTCCGCGAAATCTCCGGCTGGCTCGTGGTTGTATCATAGGGATGCAAAACCTGCGGTTGATATTATTGGCGCATTGCAGAGAACACATGAGCAGAATATCCGACAAATGATTGAACAAGGCATTAAGAATGATGAAGAAATGTATAAAAAACGATAAAAAATAAAACCACGAATTACTCTGTTTTATTTTGTATAATAATATAGCCTGGCGTTATTGTATACGATTCTCCCTTATGCTTGATTGTCTTTTTTTGTTTGACTTCATCATCAGGATTTCTTAATTCCCATTCAACAAGCCCTATGCCTTTGTAAAAGTAAGAGTATTCTATTCCAAAAAGGGTGTTTTGTAAAAAAATATTTTTTTTAATTCTTATGCAATTATCAAATTGAGCAAAACCTAAATCAATTGAGGCAACATCACTTTCAAATTCATACCGCTCATCGTCAATAGGGTCTTGGTACGTCCAACTATTACCCGGTTCTTTTAATATGCTATATCCATAATTTTTGGTTTTTGTTCCATTTTCTAAAACATCACATTCAAGAATTATAGAATTATCTGTTGTGCTATGAAGAGAATACTTCACGCCTGCAAAATTTTTTACAGCCTTAACTATAACCTCTCTTTGTTCAAAATTGATACTTTCGAGGGCAACCATTTCAGTACTATTAAAAAAAGAACTTTCGTATTCAATGGGACAGCCATTTGCAGGAAAATAGGCTTTTATTGATTCTGGAAAAATAGAAATACAAAGTGTAAAAAATAAAGTGATAAAGCAAATATTTCTTTTCATTTTATATCTTATAGCATTGTTTTATAGGAAAGTCAATTTAGTAATTTTTTTGAAACAAACACGTACATTGACAAGCAAGCTGTTTCAATTTATACTAATCATAATTTATATTTTTGGTGTGCAACAAGCAGCCGTATGGGTAAAACCGTGCGGTTGCTTTTTTTTTGCATTTTTTGGGGTTGTATGGTTTATTACCTTAACTTTGGATTTATTCTTGAACAGGCTCTTGCTGATATTATCAGACGCTATTTTGACAGACAGCGGTTTGATGATGTCTATGGGAATTTCCATATATCAGTAGTAAACGAACATCCTTTTGCACACATGATTATAGAAAACAATCCGCGCTGCGCAGACAACTTCCCAGCTGTTGTGGTTACAAGCCAGTCGGACAGCAAGACGCCAGAAATGAACAATCTTCCACAGCAGACATTGGCAGTTGGATATACAAGCAGTGATTTGAACAGTCTTTTTTCCTGCGGATTCAGAAACAGGCAAAAACTGGATGAGAACGGAGAACTGGTTGATGTGGTAAAAAAGGGCATTGTTCAAAAAGAACGAATTCCAGGCTTTGTGCTTGTTCATAATGAATCAGCTGTTGCCCGGCTGAAAGAAATTGCGAATAGCCGGACTAATGGTACTGCCGAAGGAATGGTCTATGGAATCAAGGTGTCAACAAGAAAAACAGACCATGTGTCAATAGAAATATGGACAGAAAACAATGAGCTAAAAAATGAATTGTATGAACACATAAGACTGCTTCTGAGCGGAGCAATTCCGGCTTTGCTTTGCGACACCTACAAGGTTTTTAACCCTGTTCTTTTTGACAGGACTGTAAACGGAGAAAGAAGTTCAAATTTCAATTTTGATTTTGACACTTTGCTTTGCGGCTCTCATATAACGTTTGACGTTGATTATGATATTGCGCAGGTGATTATTGACACAGATTTGAATGATATAAATAGAAATGTAATTACGGAGGTAATCAATCATGTCAAGAACGAAAACAACTGACATTACAGAAACTAATCCAATTGAAGAATCTTCGGCTGAAAAAGAAACAGTTCCCGTTGAAACAGTTTCTGAAAATGAGAAGCAATATAAAGAAGATTCAGAATCATATCGGAAAATCAGCGTAATACAGTATCTGGAGCTAAACCCTCAGTCTGTATACATCGCGGATCTGATGAAAAAAAATTATGAAATGAAATTCAACTCAAAAAGCGATTGGGATTTGCTTTTGCAGAAGCTGATCGGAAAAAAGATAAACTAACGGGAGGATATTATGGGTGTAAGCGCAGCTGTATTTGAATCTGCCGGAAAGCGGACGGAGCATTTTGTTCCAGGCGCATATTCCCGCAGCAACAACGTAACCTCACCAAGCAGCGTATCAAGCGGAAATCTTTGTATTCTAGGCAGTTCTACCGGCGGAAAGCCGTTGAGCCTTTTGGAATTCGGCAGTATTTCTGACGCAAAAAATACGCTTGTTGGCGGAGAACTTTTAGAGGGCATAGGACTTGCGTTCAGCGGTTCAAATGACTATATTCCGCAGAAGGTATTTGCAATGAGAGTGAACGGAGGCAAGCAGTCTACGTTGAATATAACTTCCGGCGGAAATTCAGTTCTGAAACTCACTTCGTGGGATTATGGAACTCACACAAACCAGCTTAGAATGAAGATTGAAACTGGAACAGCTGATGACAGCAAGAAGATTACAGTCGCATATAAAGATTCGTCAGTTGTAACGGATAACATTGTTAAAAAATCTTTGAAACTGTCAAGCTCGAAAACAGCGCCGACTGTTACTGTTGACAAGACATCGCTGACACTTGGATACACGGAAACAGAAGAGCCTAAAACGGTAGTTATTTCTTTCTCTGATTTTCCGAAATTGACGGAACTTGCAGAACGAATCAATGCGGAGCAGGGTTTTGTGGCAACACTTGCAGACAGCGATGAGGCGGCGCTTTCTTCCGATTTGGATTATGTTCAGTCTAAATCTATTTCAGATGAAACAACTCTTTTTTCAAACAGAAAGGCATTTGCTGATGCAGTTGCAAAGATTGAATTTATTGGAGCTGTTGAACTTGGAGAAATAAGACAAGTGCCTGACAATATGCCGTACACTTATTTTACAGGCGGCGTATCTGAATCTGCCGCTGTTTCTGACTGGGTTTCTGCTCTTGAAAAACTGGAAGTGGAGGATATTCAGATTATCACCACAACGGCCACGGATTCCAATGTTCAAGCTTTGATTGCGTCGCATTGTACTCAGATGGGAACAACTGTCAACCGAAAGGAACGTACTTGTATTCTTGGCGGCGCACTTGGTATGTCTGATGAAGATGCAATTACGGCAGCAGTAGGCTTTAACAATAAACTTGTTTCTTTTGTTGTTGATAATCCAGTTATCAATAATCCTTTTACAGGAGAGAAAGAAACTGTAAGCGGCTCAAAACTTGCTGTTATGCTTGCTGGCATGGAAAGCGCGATGGCGGTAAACACTCCGCTTACTAATAAAACTCTTAATGTACTAGGCTTTTCCAAAAAACGAACGATTACGAATATGGAAAACCTTATCAAAGGTGGAGTAATTGTTTGCAATCCTTCTCCTGATGAGCCGACAAACTGTGTCTGCATACGTGGAATCACTACATATCAAAGTGCAGATTTGATTTGCAACGAACGTTCTATGGTCCGCGAGGATTTGTATATGAACAGGGATCTGCGCAAAAAATACAGTTCTGGAATCGGCGGAATCAATGAAAAGGGGATTGCGGCAAAAGTACTCGCAACTCTTACAGACACGGCCAAGGACTGGGCGGATTTAGGCTATATTGTGCCTAATGGCAATAAAAATGTATGGAACATAAAAATCAAGGTAGACGGTGATAAAATTTATCTGACATATTCAAGGTATCTGACAGCACCGACAAACTTCATCTTTATCACGGCCACAAACCACATCTATACATCGACTATGGAGTTATAAGGAGGTAGAAAATGCCTGACACATTGGAAAGCGGCCAGCAATATGGCATAGGACAGCATGCACTTGTTATCGGTTATTCCTGCTGGTGCAGAATCGGAACGTCTGCAAATGATGCGAAGAAAGTTGGAATGGTTGATTCAATGAGAGGAACTAAAAACATTCAACTGCAAAGAGCAAATGTATGCGGAGCTGTTATGCCAGCTTCAATTGACCCGCAGGGAATCTCTGTTACATTAAATCTTTCAGGCTTTTTGCCTGTTCCGGCGCTTCTTAACGGCGGAGTATCAGTAAATGGTGCTGGAACATATACATTGCAAAGTTTCAATCCGGATTCGGATGATTTTGTAAAGGGCAATGTGGCTGTAAAGGCTGAATATATGGATTTTTACGATGAATCGACAGGAACAATTCTTGCTTCATTCAAGTATGTAATTCCGTCTTCATTTGGAATTACTGTCCAGGGCGGTTCTTATGCAAAAGCTGATGTTTCGGCAGAGGCTTTGTATATGGGTTCGGAAAAAGATTTTGTAGAACAAGCGTAGTGGCTGGCGGAGCGTGAAAAAAAATCCGCTTCGCTTTTTTTTGGAGAAAAAAATGAAAGTTGAAACAATTGAAAAAAATGATGTTATAGAAAAAGAAATTGGAGAAGCGCAGAAGAATGACCTTTTCGGCAATATCATACGCGGAAAGGATGTTACAGAAATGATTTCAACTTCGCGCGGTGATTTTAAAGTAAAATTCCCAAGAGCAAGAGACCTCGAAACTATAGGACGTGTTCTTGCTTTCCGGCTGAAAGGACTTAATGTGCATAGCATTGATCCGAACGTGTATTCTCTTATGCAGCAGATAGCAACTCTTGATGTTGTTGTTCTTTCTGGTCCTTCATGGTATGAAAATGCCAAAAAAGAGGGGAACTTCACAACCTGGGGAGATGTTCCCACCCAGTCCTTTATTCAGGAGGTGTATGGCAAGGCCTATACCTTTCGCGACAAAGTGCAGACAGAACTTGAACAGAGCACGGACAGAGCCGATTCAGAAGTGGATTCCGTCAGTGGCGGTGATGTATCTGGCAATTCTGGACTTTTTGAAGGCTTGTCCGATAGAACCTGATTTAATGGATAATGACTGGTGCTATCTTGTTTTTGAATTTTCAATGAACTATACGCTTGATGGCTTGCGGTACGCCTATCATAAGGAAAAAAAGAAAGAAAAAGAAAAGGTTACCGCGGACTTACTAAGAAAACTCGGCTATACAGAAGAACAGATTCAAAAAGCCAGATTATAAGGAGCGGTATTATGGACATGGAAATGAATATGAGGGCAAACCTTGACGCTGATACTTCCAAAGCGGAGAGAAAGCTAGATGAGTTTGCCAGCAAAGCCGAGAAAACCCGCGGCATTGCAGATAATTCCATGCAGCCGCCACCTTTCCAGCAAAAAAAAAGTGAATTGCTGGATAATCAGGTACAAGCACAACTGCAATCTGAGAACTTAGAAAAAACAAGTATTGCAAATGACGCTCTTGGAAGTTTTGTTGAGAATTTTAAAGTTCTGAATGAGCTTATGCCAACATTTTCTGATACTCTGAGAAAAATTACACACGAAACGATTGCTGCTCCAGCTAACCAAAAACGAAATTCTGATAATGATGATATAAAAGGAAAAATTCCAAAATGGGCGAAAACTCTGGCGACAGATGTTACGCTTGCATCAGCGGCTGTAGCAGGAACTTTGCAATATTTTGCAACACAGACAAAAAAACGAACAAGAGCACTTGAAGCAGATGTTTTTGGAATGGCACATGAAGATGTGCAGGGCGGTGTCAACACTGCGCATAGCGTAAGCTCCTTTCTCCCGACACTGGGAAGTGTAATAGGGGGCGCAATTGGCAGTGCCGGCGGACCAGCAGGAACGCTTGTTGGAAGTCTTGCAGGAAAAGCCCTTGGAGATGCAGCAAAATCAGCATCTGACAGTATCTCTTCTGCCGTTGGAAGCAGTAAAGATGCAAAGATAACAGAGCAGGAACATCAGGCCCAGATTTATCAGCAGAAACTCCCTGCCCTTGAAAAAAGTCTTGTCTATTTTGGAAAAACTTCTGATGATTCAATAACAAACCGTTATGCAATGGAGAAACTCAACACGTTCTGGACTGAAAAAGCCCATAATACCGGCATTTCAACAGAAGATTTTGTGTCGCTTGCAAACAGCCTTGCGCAATATGGCGTAACTTCTAAAGAAAAGGCTGGAAATATTGCTCATGAGGCAGCCACAATGGCGCGATACACTGGCACAGATGTTGACGCAGTTCTTGATTTTATGGGAGGTCGCGCAAGATTTGGAAGCAAAGACACGCAGAAAGATGTTGAAAGGGCATACGCTTATTCGCAGGCCTCAGGGCTTGGCAAAGGGCAGTTCGGAGAATTTCTTGACGGTTTGCAAGGAGCTGTTGAACAAGGAATTGCAAAGGGCTATACAGCAAGCACAGAAGACATTTCAAAGCAAATGCTGATGTTCAGTAAACTTTCTGGCGGAGATGAGGCTTGGGAAGGCAAATATGGTTTTCAGAAACTTTCACAGATTAACAATGGGCTTTCGGGCGCAACATCGTTGTCGACCTCATCTCAGATTCTTGCATATCAAGCAATGAGGGGGATTGTGGGGCAAACAGACCAAGACGGAAAAGTAGTTAAAGGCGGAGCATATTTGGAAGGGCAGGATGTTCTGAATACACTAAGCCTTATGGAAGCAGGTCTGAACGTGAAGTCATTCAAGGCTATATCGTCTGCTATGAACAATACATACGGCAATGACGCTTTAAGCCAGGTTGCCGCATGGAAAGAACTTTCTGGATTAAACTATACAGGAGCAATGAAACTGTACCAAATGGCAAACAGTGGGGAACTAGACAATTTATCTCCGGATGAAATCCAGGATAAATTAAACGAACTTGATGACAAAGAATTTCAGACTGACACCACAAACATAATGAATTCTGTGAATGAAATCAAAGATGATGTTAACAGAATGTCTGAAAAAGGCTTGAAAGTTTATTTGGAAAAGTTGGAAGACCTTAAAGAAACACAGAAAAGCGGAAGAGAAAAAGCTGTTGTTGAAAATATACAAAGTGATGATTTTATAAATAAATTCCTTGAAGAGAATTTCAATATAACAGGAGCTGATGATAAATATTACAAGAATCTAAAGAAAGCGCTTGCTGGGGATGGAATAGGCTATTTGTTTGGAGAAACAAAAAACACTGGAAAAGCAATTTCAGAAACATATAAAGAAATATACAAAGACGAAACAGTAGATAAGGAAGAAAGGCTTCAAATGATGAATCTGCTGAAAAAACTTGCAGATGCCTTGAACAATCCTAATGTTGTAGTTACAACAAGATAATTTTATTGTATTGAAAAAATAATAATTCTGCTGTATTATATTAGTAACAGTTAGGTGTGTAAAAAATACAGCCGGAAGATGATGTAATAGTCATTTTTCCGGCTTTTTTTATGTCTTTTGGAGTTTTTGCAATGCTGAACGAAGGTTTGAAAATCTATTCACAAAGTCCTATGCCTCATGCAGAATTTTACCGGATAAACAAGACTTTGGCAGAAACTGTTGCCCAGCCTGTCGCTTGCATAGGATTTGCAGACAAGATTAACTTTCAATATTCATCAAAAAATCTTCTCTCTTATTCGTTCAGCAGAAATGTTAATTCATTGTATGGAGAGTTTGAAATTCAAGTAAGGGAAGATTATACAGAGCCTAAATGTGTCCTGGATATGGTGAAGCCACTGGACATAGTACAGATTTACGAAAATAAGAATGAGATTGCATTTATGGGCATAGTGCAGAATGTTTCATTTGGAGCAACGGCAGGTGCTTTTAACAAGTCTGTGGTTATTTCCGGAGCGTCAATAGGAATTCTTTTTGAGATGTTCAATTTCAGCACAGACGTAACATCAATGTCATTTTTTATTAAAGATTCTGCGAACAAAGATTTGATTGAGAATCTTTCAAGTGTAGTGCAGTCAAATATTAAGAACGGCGGGAAAGGAATGTCTTTTACGCAGGCTTTTGAACAAGTCTATAAAAAATTTGTAGAGATAGCCACTGATGACAAATATTCAAGAATCGGGGCGAACGGAATATATGACATCATAAAGTTTTATTTCGGCGAGCCTTCTCAGTTTATAAGAGCCAACGAACTTAATTTTAATTATCAGATAGAAAAGAATCTTTTCGATTCCGATGAAGTGAACGTGTATTCATATTTCAAAGGATTGCTTCCTGAGCAAGTATATGAATTCTATGAGACTATAGACAAAAACAATCCAGTTATATCAGCAAGGGAAAAACCTTTTGACAGCGGAGTTTGGGATTCCCTTAAAATGACAAAACTGGATCCGGCACTTGTTACAGATTATACAATCACTAAATCCAACAAAGAGGTGTACACGTGTTTTTTTGCCGTGCTTGAGGGAACAAGTTTATCATCTGATTTTTACAAAATAATCGGGGCTTCTGAACGCGGGAATTCTTGTTTTGAAAGTGATTTAGAAAAAATCAAGAAATATGGGTATCGTCCGCTTACTGTCAATTTTATCGGGTATGCGAAAGAAGCTGGTAAAAATGACGGAGAAACAAGCTATTTACAGACAACTTTCAAGGAACTTAGTAAAAGGCTGAAAGAATGGTATTCAAGACTTGATGAAATGTATACAGGCGATGTAACTATAGTTCTTGATGAAAATACAGCTGCTGTAAAAATTGGAGAGCTTGTAGAACTGTGCGGCTGCACTTTTTATGTAACCGGCGAAAAACATAACTGGTCATACGGTGATTCTCCGACGGTTAATTATTCCCTTGAAAGAGGCGGAAAATACACGGCTGATGGTTTTAGTCCTATGACTAATATTTCCAAAGCATTCTCAGAACTTTTGGAGAAAGAATGATAATCAGAAATATTGTGCATAATAAACATTCAGTATCTCGAAAAATGGAAAGCGGAACTTACTATTCTGGAAGAATTGGATTCTGGGGTGAAGTCAAGGAAATAGATTCTGTCCATGGCTGTGTTGATGTTATAAGCGACCAGGGAATCCGGTATAATGCCATTCCTGTTTATTCAAGAGAATGGATTGTTTCAAAAGATTCATACACTTGCGGCGAAAGATTCTTGCCACCGCAAGGTGCAAGGGTTTTTGTACTTACTCCTACAAGAACAGTAGAGGGAGCATTTGTTCTGTGTTCTGGCTATCCAACAGGTGAAAAATCATTACAGAGCATTTTTGCGCAGAATGAAACTGAAAGCGAAACAAAACAGAATCAGTATGAGCGAATTACCCAGGGTGGATGGGATATTGCAGAGAATTATTCAGACGGAAATATAACGCTTGATTCTGCTGATAAGAATATTTCCATTCAGGCAAATCTGGCGAAAAATGGCAAACTGAAACAGGAGCAGGGAATAACTGTTAAAGCGTGGAATAACTTAATTGAGATAACTTCTGATGGAATAAAGATAACGGACAAAAACAAGAATAAAATAACAACTGTATCAAGTGGTATTAAAACCGAAGATTGCAACGGAAATGTAATTGAAACCACGACGACATCAGTAAAAATAAACGGAAATCTGGAGGTGCTGCAATGAGTGCTTTAGTTGCCGTTCAGGGCTGCACAGTTTCCGTTTTACCGCCTGTTGCCGGAGGAACTGTAACGATTCAGACACCTGCAAGCGTAAAAAGCAAGGCAGAAGGAAAAGGAATTTATTCAGGTAATATATCAGTTCTTGTTGCTGGAACTTCTTTAGGCGCGCTTACGCAAGTATCCCCAGCAATTATAACTATAAGCCCGTCTGTTATCAAAAAATGCAAGGCAGATGGGAAAATAATGCTTGGGTTCGGAGATAAAGGGCAGTCTTCAAGCCCTGTAAGTTTTTCTGCCGGAATAGCAAATTCTACGGCTATAATTGCTATTCAAATTACGGACGCAGGTCAAACAAAAGTGGTGGCGCAATGAAATTGTTAAATCAGACTTTATGGAAAAAAGCATATTTACTCGAATTCCGGCAGGGAACAATAGTTGAAGAAGCGTTTACTTTTTCCGTTCCACCACAGAGCGAGGAATTTTCATATCCGCAAAGAATAAAGGAAACAAAAACATTCGGCGGAAGCGTCATAGAAGATTACGGAAACGACATAATATCAATCTCTCTTTCTGGAACAACAATAAACCAGCAGTTGAAAATGATTTTCCGGGCAAAATTTCCGATGAAATTTCTTTCTGGGGAGGAAGAAATATTCTATTTGAAAGATATTATTGAAAGATATGGAAAATTTGACAAGCTGGAACACAAGGAAGTTTATCTTTTTGCGCTGGAGCAAAACGCAGTTGCCGCTTCAAAGTCTAACAGAAAATCCTGGAGAATATGGCCTCAAGAACTTGTGATAAAAAGAAACAAAGACCGTCCGTTGTCTTATGATTATTCTTTCAAGGCGCTGGGAGTTCCAATCAGCAAGACTGTAATAAAGGCAAATTCTGTTGTAAAGGCTATTCAGGAAGTTACAAAGACAGTTGGAGAGTGGACTGCCGCGGTGCAGAGTACACTGGATGAATTTAGAAATACTGTAGAGAGTTTTTGGGGAGAAACAGTTGTTGCCTTTATTTCTGCAATAAAAGACTGCGCCGATTCAATCAATACTCTCTGCGAAACAGCAGCTTCATATATAACTGAAAGCGTAGATTTGGCTAACAGCCTTTTTGTAGAGACCTTCAAAGAAACATCGGCATTGGGAAATGAAATTTCACGGACAGTAACTCTTCCTTTTTCAGTTGGAATACAAATAAATAATAACTGCAAGCAACTTATTAACTCAGTAGGAGAACTGAAAGATTGGTTTAATGATGTTTCCGGGAAAGATTCAAACAAATGGAAGCAGGCTCAGTCTAATTACGCGGCTTCTTTTTCGGATTTAAAAGATGCATACAAAGGTTTGATTAGTGATATTGAAAAAAATGCAGACGGACTTGTTTCTCAGGCAAAAAAAGAAGTTTCCCAGCATAATGAATTCCCTCTAGTTGTTCCTGGTTCTGACGGAGAGAGCGACAGTGTTATTGTTGCTCATGGCTACAAGCAGTATTCATTCAAGGATGGGGACACCTGGGCGAGCATCGCATACAGGTTTTATAATGATTCAGATTATGCTTCTATGCTTCAACTATACAATAAGGACATTTCCCTTGAAAATTTTAAGCCGGGAGATACTGTTTATATTCCGGTCATTGAAGATAATTCGCAGAATAATACAGACAATGAAGTTTACAATGAATTTGGCGTTATGGATGCCTGCGGAAAGGACATAAAGATTGAAAATTCTGATTTGGCAGTGAGAAACGGAGATTTCCAATTGACTTCCGGGCTTGACACAATAAATCAGGCAATAACCAGCAGGCTGAATACAACTATAAATTCTCGTGTACGGAATGTTGTATATGGAATAAGAAATGAATCAGGAATTCCAGAAAATGGAAAAGATGCCGCGGCTACTTATATCTCAGCCTCTGTTGAACAGACACTTTTAGCAGATCCTCGTGTTGAATCTGTTGAAACTCTTGAATGGACGGGAACAGGAGCGGCTCTTTCGATTCATGCAACGTATACAACTATTTCAGGTGAAAAAATGACATATATAGGAGTTGTTTAATATGGAAACAAAGAGTTTTGCTGATTTGCTGGCTAATATGAAAAATTATATGATTGCAAACCAGTCTAAAGTAACAGATTTTAACAAAGGCTCTACAGTCATGACGCTCTTTGAGGCCGTTGCAAATATTATAGAACAGGCCTACATAGATACTCGGAATGGGTACACGAACAACCTGAAACAGCTGGCAACTTCTATTTTTGACTTCAAAAGGAAGGAAGGGCAGAAAGCGAGCGCAAATATCTATTTTACGAGAAATGCGGCAGGAAAAACTTCTCTTAATATTCCATCCAATACAATTATTTCTGACGGAACTCACAATTTTATAACAACTTCAATAGCAGTAATTCCGGCTGGAAAAACCGATTCTACAACAGTTTCTGCAACAGCAGAAAAAATTGGGGAAGAATATAATGTTGCTACGGGTTCTATCAATACAATTGTATCTTCTGTTGCAGGAGAAGTTGTGGCGGTTACAAATTCTGCAAGAGCTTCTGGAGGCTCCAGTTCTGAAACCGAATCGGAAATGCTTTCAAGATTTAAAACTTATATCAATGGGCTTCAAGGGACTAATTTTTATGGGCTAAAAGCCGGGGTTCTTGCTTTGAGCGATGATAAATATAGCGTTCGTTCGGTGGGAATTGTTGAGCATTTTCCGCCTATAACTGATGACAGTGAAAATGTCTACAATATAACGGTCTATGTTGATGACGGAACCGGGGCAATGACAGACGGGTTGAAAAACAAGATTTCAGACTTGGTAAATGGAGATGGAACAAAAGATAACCCTGGGTTGAGAGCGGCTGGAATAAATGTTCAGATTTTGCCTGCAACCCAGATTTCAATCAATATAAGCGTATCTATTCAGATTTACAGAACTGAAAATGCTGTTGCAAAAAAAGAGATTACAGAAACCTTGACAAATTTCATTAACAGCCTTGAAATCGGAGAAAATGTTATTGTGTCGGATTTGGTAATGACACTTAGACAAATCTCTTATGTAACAGACGTGCAGCAACTGAAAATAGGGACTAAAGACTTGGGGACTGAGAACATTATTGTCGGACAGAACCAAATTGCTCGTATGGGAAAGATTACTCTGACATTTATTCAGTAGGAGGCTCATTGAATGACTATTAAGGAACAGTTAAGAAACAATTTCCCAAACAGTATAGATAAAACAAAAACAGAATTTTGCGCCCTTGTGGCGAATGACAAGGGCAATGCGGCTGTTGAAGCTGTTCTGACGGAGCTTCTTGCTTATATGAATGAATGGAAAAACTCAAAGAACATATATGAGCAGGAAAGCGTAATGCTTGACAAAACAGCAAATATGATTTCATACCTTGAACGTTTTACAGATGAAACTGATGAGCAGTACAAGAACAGAATAAGTGCAATATTTGTGCGGCATAATGATACGGTATGGGGAACTCCGTTCAACATAAAAAGAGTATTTGAACAGTATTTTTCGCTTGCAAATGTTTATGTCGTGGAAAACACAGGAGCAGCAGATGAAAATTTAATAAAGGATTTCGACTTTGACACGGCACACAGCGATAACTGGGCTTTAACGGATGCAGAGATATGTATTCCTGCTCGGTTTTCAAAAACTTTTGGAGTAAGATTTAATTCCGAGGGAAAATGTAAACAGACTGTAAAACTTACAGGAAAACTGTATTATCTTCATTTTTTCCACAAGGGAAATATAAGGGTAACTGTTCAGTCTAATACAGGTCTTTACTGGACCGGCTGCAAATGGCAGAACGGAATTTCATATATAGCAAGAAATGGTACGCAATGGCAGGATTCACAGGTTTTTATTAAACTTGCTGGTTCTATGAATTCAGTTACGGTTACATTTTATGGGGCTGCCGATTCCTATATGGACTATGTAAGGCTCACGGAATATAAATTTCCATCTTTTACGGTTTTTATTCAAATGGAAGGGAGTGTTGTTAAAAATGCGCTTGCACTTGCGCCGGGCAAAGAAGACCCTTATATACCACTGAATTATAACCTTGCAGGATATTATGATCAGGCATTTTTAACCGGGGCTGCAGCCGGCTTTGCAAAAGACCTTTATGAGGACTTGCTTTCCTACATAAAGGCAGAGGGTGTAAAAGCCTATCTTGAAATTGTAAATAAAGATTATTCAGATGATGAATAAAGGAGAATATTATGGCAGATACAGAAAATTCAACATTCAACACTTCAAGGGTACTTGGAAACGAAATTGTAAAAGCAGATGATTTTAACTTTGGTTTTGAATCGCTTGTTCATAATATATCTAAATTTGCACAGATGATTTTTGAGTGCGAAAGGGATTTTGTTATTGGCGGAAAGGTAACTGTAGATTCCAGCACGAATGTAAAGATTGCTCCGATTTTTGGCGTCTGTGCTTCAACTGGAGACCCGTTCGGAATGACTGAGCAGTCAGATGTTATTTCTATTACCCAGGACGATTATCATGGGCGCATAGACATAATAGAAGCAAAAGGCGAATGGGTTGATTACGATGAACAGCAGAGGGCATTTAATGACCATGATAACGATATTGTTACATACCAGAACATAAATGTAAAACAACGGCTTAGAGTAACATACAGGGTAAAGAATGGAGTAAACGATTCTGTTACAGCTCCTGCAACGGATAAAGGCTGGGTAAAGATTGCAGAAATCAAATATAAAAAAGGAACAGCTGAACTTTCGCAGTCTGACATTCTGAACATTACGGCTGATGTTGCAGGCCTTGAAAATTCTGGATGGACAAACGAAAAAACAAAAACTTACAATGTGAATTATATTTCGCAAGTGAACGCGCGGTTCAGGGGTGAGCATAATGCTGACGGGAGCCATAAAAACGGTGTTGTTCATTCTGCGCAAGTCGATTTTGGAACAAGCGACAAACAGGTGAACGCCTCGAAGCTGCCGATTACTGCCTCCGGAACGGTCGGAAGCGCTTCTTATAATGCCGGGAATTCAGTAAATGCAACGCTTGTAACATTTGCAAACCAGATAACAACTATTTATAATAATTATCTTAAGTACGGTGTAAACTGCTTTAAGGGTGAAGTTTCTTTAAGTCTTATTTCTGAAAATAATAAACTTAAAAAGCCTCTTGTTTTCGGGGCAGCCGGAGACGGAACTGCATACTGTAAGATAGGAACTAAAAATATTTTCTCTATTACAGCTGACGGAAAACTGAGAATGGTGGCAGGATATGTACCTTCCGACAGTATGGATGTTGTAACAAAAGGAGTTACGGATGCAATAAACAATGTTATAGACGGTATAGACAAACGCGTTACAACTCTTGAAAGTACAAGCGACAGTACTGTTTATGCAAACAATCTGTTCAGCCGTTTTTCGTATGTAGCCGGAAAAATAGATGCTGCAACGACTGCAAATATTTCTTTGAGCGGCTTGCAGACTGTAGACGGAATTTCTCTTCGTGCAGGTATGCTTGTCCTGGTTAAGAATCAGACGGATGCAAAAAAAAACGGAATTTATGAGGTAAACTCAAACGCATGGCAGCGTCATTCTGAATTTGTTACATTTGCACTTATTAAGCATAAGCTTTATATAATCGGAGGCGGTTCTGCAAATAAAAATAAGATTTTCTATACACCGCAGGAAAATTTTTCAGGTAAACTTGGAGAATCAAATCTTACTTTCAGTGAATACGGCAAAATTGATACACAGCAGATAAAGGATGCGGCGGTAACAAATGACAAAATAAAGGATAGTTCTATCGCTTTAAGTAAACTTCAGCAAAATGCACTTTTAAATTTTGTTTATCCAGTAGGCAGTTTATACTGGAGTTCAAAAAGTACCAATCCGTCTACATTGTTTGGCGGAACTTGGACTCAGATTAAAGACAAGTTCGTGCTTGCTTGCGGTGATACATATAAAACTACAGGAGCGACAGGTGGCAACGCAAGTATAAAATTGACAGTTGCAAATCTTCCTAGTCATAATCACTCTTATACACCGAGTGGAACAGTAAAGAGTACCTTCACAGGCACAAGCCATAGTCATACTTTCACACCAAGTGGAAGTATATCGAATACAACCGCAGGTGGTAATGTTATTTCAGACGGTGCACATAAGCATACCCTTAATGACCCTGGACATAAACATAAGATTCCTGGATATTGGTCATCCTTTGCAGGAGGTGATTATAATGTTCTGCATGAAGCAGGCATTGGTTCTCTCACAACCAATGTAGTCACAACAGGAATTACCATGGATAGTGCAGGTAATCATACTCATCAGTTTCATGGTTCTCCACACAGTCATACGTTCACAGGTACCGAACAAACTATAAAAGCAACTCAAGGCGGAACAGTTGCTTCTACATTTACAGGAACTTCGTCATCAACTAGTTCAGTAGGTAGTGCGACCGCAATAAATATACTTCCACCGTATATTGTAAAGTATTGTTGGGAACGCACGGCTTAATCATGCAGTTCTTTCCCAACAGTATTTAACTACATAAGGAGGCATAATGCTTATGCTTGAGCCTGAACCAACCACTCCAGTATTCCCTGAATTCCCAGTGAATGAACTTGATACAGTTCCACCTTGAGTGGTTGAGCCAGTAGTTCCTGCAATTCCTGAAAAACTTGGGTTAGTTGTAACTGAGATTGAGCCTGCGGGAGTGAAAGAATGAGCGTGCTTACCATCATAAGAGGTGGATAAATTTGACGTTCCTCGCACTGCGTATGAACCTCTATCTGGGTTGAGTTTATTTTCAGGGGTATTGGGTGCAGTATAGGTATGCGAGTGCTGACCGTCAAGACTTGTAGTTCCTTCAGTTCCAGTGAACTTATAAGCACCGCCTGAAATAGTTCCACTTGGTGTGAAAGTATGACTATGGCTTGTGCCTGTGAAGGTACTCTTTACTGTTCCACTCGGTGTGAATGTATGGCTATGGCTACTTCCTGTGAAGGTACTCTTTATTGTTCCGCTCGGTGTGAATGTGTGATTATGACTAGGAAGATTTTTTCTTATTTATTTTTAATGTAATATATATTATAATTAAAGTAAAGAGGTATATATGACAATAATCACAAAATTAGCAAATGGTAATACGGAAATCTTTGAAACTCAGAATTATATAGTTAGTAAAGCAAAAGATTTTCACCCGGCTCTTCTAAGTGTATCTGTTTTTCAAGGCGATAAGAAAATATTCAAGAAATCAAGACATTTTCAGTTCTTTTATAAGCATTTTATTTTTAAATCAGAAAAAGTGCAGTCTACATTGAAAAATCTTGAGGAACAAAGAAGATTGGCTGAGGAGGCAAAGGAGAATTAAATAATTGAAATAATTGAATTCTTGAAAAATCGAATTGATTATCATAAAATTAAGAGTGTATTTGTCTTATACGGGGGGGGTATTCGTATATGATTAATTTAAGGTATATAAAAAGTAATATTAATCATTTTAAAAAAGATAAATTTTCTGTCTTTGTGTGTATTCTTTCTGTCATTATAGGTGGTTTTCATACATGGCAATTTATTGCGTCTGATTATAATTACAACTGTTTTATACGCCTGATATTTTTTTACAGCGTAATTCCGGGTACTATTTTATTTGGGCGAAAGGCTGTGTATGTTATGCTTGTTCTCTTTTCTCTTGGTGTCAGTTATGTGAATACATTTAATAATTATACGGGTCTTTTTTGTATTCTTATGTCCTGTAGAATGATAGGACGTAATCACGGTATTCTTCTTGTGATTTATGCCTTGAATGAATTTATTGCTCTTAATGTTCAGGGTGCAAGTGCTACTCATTATGCCATTCATTATACTTCCTGCTTATTCTGGTACATTCTTTATTTTTGTGTACACTGTTCAAAAATAGAGCTTGATTTAACGGATGATGAAATCATCATTCTTGATGAACTGATAGCTGGAAAACAGCAGAAAGAAATTGATTTTTTTAATAAAAATACAGTTACTAAGAAACTTGCAGAAGCAAGAAAAAGAAATAAATGCAAAACCACAAATGAATTACTATTTAAATATAGAAGAACTCTCGAAAAAAGGCGTTTTTAGCCTGTGTGCATAAGATTGTGCATAAAATCAAAAATCAATAATAATAAATAAAAAGAATTTAACTAGAAAAAACGGTTCTTTTACTATACAAATATCAATAAATATAAATAAATTAAATAAAAATCTGTTCAGCAAATAAAAATACCTCCCTGGGTTAATGAAAAAAATATAAATTTAACATG
>ERZ1026854.71-NODE-71-length-74564-cov-9.186192_pt1 | contig 74564 bp, 69 predicted proteins | sample MGYA00380157_ERZ1026854 | MGnify/ENA primary metagenome ERZ1026854 (study PRJEB33269, sample SAMEA4719793) | human gut metagenome | biome: human-associated habitat; feature: organic feature; material: feces | place: Cameroon | collected 2013-10 ...
AAAGATCGATATTCAGGCAAAGAATGTATATGGTAAGGAAGATACCATGGTAACCATTCAGCTGGATTGTGCAATCGCAGAGAATTTTGATATGTACTATATTGATCAGAACGAAGAACGGTGTGGATGTAACAGTTGACAATCGTGCCGAGAAGAGATGAGGGAGTGAAGCCTCTTTCTGAGTTTATCAGTTAGATCTGTGAGGAAATCCGCACAAAAGCAATCCGTAAGGAAGTAAATGCGGAAGAAGAGACAAAATAAATACATGTGGATCATAGATGATTGACAGGAGGGAACATGTTAGAAAAATTTTTTAAACTAAAAGAAAATCACACAGATGTGAAAACCGAAGTGTTAGCTGGTATTACTACGTTTATGACGATGGCGTACATTCTGGCGGTTAACCCGACAATGCTCGCAGATGCAGGAATGGATAAGACAGCTGTTCTGATCGCAACCTGTCTTGCAGCGTTTGTCGGAACGCTGGTGATGGCACTTCTTGCAAATTATCCGTTTGCACTGGCTCCGGGTATGGGATTGAATGCGTATTTTGCATATACGGTATGCTCCGATATGGGATATTCCTGGCAAGTGGCACTTATGGCAGTGTTTATCGAGGGAATTATCTTTATTGTACTTTCGCTTACCAATGTGCGTGAAGCCATCTTCAATGCCATTCCTGCCACACTCAAAAAAGGTGTCAGCGCGGGAATTGGTCTGTTTATCGCATTTATTGGATTACAGGGGGCACATATTGTAGTATCAAATGAGTCTACATTGTTATCTGGTGTGAAATTTGCTGAGAATTGGAATACCGAAGGAATTTGTGCGGTACTTGCATTGATTGGATTGATGGTTACTGCGATTTTGTATATTAAAAAAGTGAAAGCATCTATTCTTATTGGTATTCTCGTGACATGGATTCTTGGTATGCTCTGCCAGGTGACAGGTATCTATCATGTTGATGTGAAAACGGGCTATTATTCATTATACCCAACGTTGGAAATGACAGATTTCTCTGCCATTACAAAGACATTTGGTCAGTGCTTTAATGCAGATTTCCATAATGTAGGAATCTTCAATTTTATTGTTGTATTATTTTCATTCCTGTTCGTAGATATGTTCGATACGCTTGGAACACTGATCGGGGTGTCTGACAAAGCGGGAATGCTTGACAAAGATGGAAAGCTTCCGAGAGTAAAACAGGCTTTGCTTGCAGATGCAATCGCAACTTCCACAGGAGCTGTTCTTGGAACTTCCACAACGACTACGTTTGTCGAGAGTTCCGCTGGTGTAGGAGCAGGAGCAAGAACCGGACTTTCTTCTGTCGTTACTGCATTTTTATTCCTGATTTCTATTTTGTTTGCACCGATTTTTAAGGCAATTCCGGGATTCGCAACGGCACCGGCGCTTATTTTCGTTGGCTTCCTTATGATATCTGCAATCGTAAAAATTGATTTTGAGGATCTTACCGAAGCGATTCCGGCATATCTTTGTCTGATTGCCATGCCACTGATGTACAGCATTGCAGAAGGTATTGCAATCGGTGTTATTTCCTATGTGGTGATCAATCTGATCTGTGGAAAAGCAAAGAAAATCACACCGCTTATGTATATTCTTGCAGTATTATTTGTCTGCAAATATATTTTCCTGTAGGAAATGTAAGCAAATAAGAAAATAAAATTGACAAAGGCGTCACTTTTTTATAGAAAAAGTGGGGCCTTTGTCTGTGTAAAAATACCTAATAAAATTGACATTTTATACACAAATTTATATAATAACAACTAGTACGTATAAATAAAAAAGAAAGAGAGAAAAATATTATGAAAAAATTTGGAAAAGCAGTGGCAGCTGCTATGGCAGCCACAATGGTAATGTCTCTTGGTGCATGTGGTGCAGACAATGGATCTACACAGGCAGGCAAAGGATCATCAAGTGACGGAAAAACATACACAGTTGGTATCTGTCAGCTGGTACAGCATGAGGCACTTGACGCAGCAACGAAGGGATTTAAAGATGCCCTCACTGACAAACTTGGAGACAGAGTGAAATTTGATGAGCAGAATGCAGCAGGAGATGCATCTACCTGTTCTACCATCTGTACAACATTTGCAACAAATAACTATGATCTGATTCTTGGAAATGCAACTGCAGCACTTCAGGCTGCATCCGCTGCAACCGATACAATTCCGATTCTCGGAACATCTGTTACAGATTATGCAACGGCACTGGATATGTCTGACTGGACCGGAACAACCGGAAAGAATATCAGTGGTACAACAGATCTTGCACCATTGGATGAACAGGCAAACTGCATTGCAGAATTATTCCCGGATGCAAAGAATATCGGTATTATTTACTGCTCTTCTGAGCCAAACAGTATTTATCAGTCAACAACAATCAAGGGTTACTTAGAGGATAAGGGATACACCGTAAAAGAGTTTACATTCTCAGATTCCAATGATGTATCTGCAGTAACACAGAGTGCATGTGATGCTTCTGATGTTATTTATATTCCGACAGATAACACTGCAGCTTCTTGTACAGAGGCAATCAACAACGTAGCATCTCCGGCAGGAACCCCTATTTTTGCAGGTGAGGAAGGTATTGCAAAGGGATGTGGTGTTGCAACACTTTCTATCAGCTACTATGACCTTGGATATACAACTGGCGAGATGGCATATGAAATTCTTGAGAATGGTGCTGATGTTACTACAATGGAAGTAAAGACAGCTCCAAAATTCACAAAAGAGTATATCAAGGATCGTGCAGACGCACTTAATGTTACAGTTCCAGAGGACTATGAGGCAATTTCAGCTGAATAAGAGAGGAATTGTATAACATACGGAGGTAAACAAATGTTGGCTTATTTTTCATCCCTTAGCCTGGCTGCATTCACGAATGCACTCCCGGGAAATATAGCACAGGGATTAATTTGGGGAATTATGGCGCTGGGGGTTTATATCACCTTCCGTCTTTTGGATTTCGCGGATCTGACTGTTGATGGTTCTTTTGCAACAGGTGGTGCAGTTACCGTAATGATGACGGTAAACGGATGCAATATCTGGGTATCCCTGCTTTGTGCCTGCATCGCAGGACTTCTGGCAGGACTTTGCACAGGACTGTTACATACCAAGCTCGGAATTCCACCTATTTTGGCAGGAATTCTGACACAGATCGCTCTGTATTCCATTAACCTGAACATCATGCAGCGTCATGCAAATCAGGCACTTAGCGTAGACAAGTACAATCTGATCATTTCGTCACGTAATCTGACATCCGCTATTATTATTGGTATTGTGTTCGCAGCTGTATTGATTGCAATTCTGTACTGGTATTTTGGAACAGAGCAGGGATCTGCAATCCGTGCCACCGGATGCAACCCGGCAATGAGTAAGGCACAGGGTATCAACATTGACAATATGAAACTGATCGGTTTGTCTCTTTCCAATGCAATCGTTGCATTGGCCGGTGGGCTTTTGTCACAGTATTCCGGTTTTGCAGATGTAAACATGGGCCGTGGTGGTATCGTCATCGGTCTTGCAGCTGTTATTATCGGTGAAGTTTTAGGAGATGCTATTCTTGGAAAACATATGGATTTCAAGGGTCGTCTGATTTTTGTTGTTATCGGTGGCATTATTTACTATATCGTAATTGGAATTGTTCTCTGGCTGAAGATGCCGAGTGATGATCTTAAGCTTTTTACAGCAATCATCGTTGCAATTTTCCTTGCCGTTCCATATCTCAAGGGAAAGAGCAAGAGTTCCTTTGCAAAAGCAGGAAAACGTTCAGCTGCGGCTATTAACAAGACTGCAACAAAGGAGGGCAAATAAATGTTAGAGATTCGTAACGTACACAAGACCTTCAACCTTGGAACCATTAATGAGAAACATGCGTTAAATGGTGTGAATTTAAAACTGGATGCTGGCGATTTCGTAACCGTGATCGGTGGAAACGGTGCCGGAAAGTCGACGGTATTAAATGCTGTTGCAGGTACATGGCCAGTTGATGAGGGATCCATCCTCATTGATGGTGTGGATGTGACCGGACTTCCGGAGTTCAAGCGTGCGGCTTTTCTTGGCCGTGTGTTCCAGGATCCGATGACAGGAACCACAGCAACCATGCAGATCGATGAAAATCTGGCGCTTGCTGCGCGCAGAGGTCAGAGACGTGGTTTAAGCTGGGGAATTACAAAAAAAGAAAAAGAACGCTATCATGAACTTTTAAAAGAACTGGACCTTGGACTGGAAGATCGTATGACATCAAAAGTAGGATTGCTTTCCGGAGGACAGCGTCAGGCTGTGACACTTCTTATGGCTTCTTTGCAGAAACCAAAGCTTTTACTTCTGGATGAGCACACGGCAGCACTTGATCCAAAGACGGCAGCAAAAGTACTGACACTTACTGACAAGATTATTAAAGAAAATAATCTGACAGCAATGATGGTTACCCATAACATGCGTGATGCGATCGCGCATGGAAATCGTCTGATCATGATGCATGAAGGAAAAGTGATTCTTAACATTGCAGGGGAAGAAAAGAAGAAACTTACCGTTGCGGATCTGTTACAGCAATTCGAGCGTGTGAGCGGAGAAGAATTTACAAGCGATAAGGAACTTCTTTCCTAAAAATGACATTGGCATATCTGTGAATAGAAGAAAAAAATCCGAACATACTATTCGGGAACTTGAAAAGTTCTTTATGGATTTTTAAAGGAGGTATGTCAAATGACAAAATTGGATTGCAATGTGGTAAGCTGTTCATACAATGATGATAATTGTTGTAGCAGACAGGATATCCTTGTAGAAGGAACACAGGCAAAAACATCTTCTGAGACTTGTTGCGGAAGTTTTGCACCAAAGGGATGCGGTTGCGGCAGCAATTGCCATAAGGATGGCGCAAAAAAGGAGACTGCGGTTGCATGCGAAGCAACGGAATGCAAGTTCAACAGTCAGAAGCAGTGTTCCGCAAATCATATCGGCATTGCCGGAGGCCATGCTGATTCCTGCCGTGAGACGGAGTGTGGAAGTTTTGTTTGTCAGTGTTAACTGAATAATGAAAATAAATGAAGAGGTTCTTCCTTATTTGTGGAAGAACCTCTTTATTTTGCGTTGAGAAATCTGTTTAAAATGGATAAATAACGAATTTGAAGACATCAGCCTTTTATGTTATTATGTATACATCTATTTTACAAAATTGAGGTAATATATATTTTGTAAAACCAGCAGGGAGGTGTATAACATGCAGGACACGTCATATATTGAGCGTTTTATAGAGAAAGATTTCCATGACTGGAAAGATAACTGGGCAGATTCCAGAACATTGCTGGTAAAAGGCTGCAGGCAAGTGGGAAAGACAACGTCGGTAAGGCATTTCGCGGCGGAAAACTACAAATATGTGATTTATGTGGATGTGCGTTCGGAAACAGATCTCTCTATACTGGAATCTGCAAGTGAATCAAATGTTGTTGAACGATTGACTGCATTTTGTGAAGCACATTCGGAAATGCATGCATTTATCAACTCCCCGGATACGGTATTGATTTTGGACGAAGTACAGGAGAGTAAGGCGATTTATGAGAGAATTCGTACGTTTAACAGAAGCCTCAATTGTCATGTTATTTTTACTGGAAGTAACCTGAAACTGGCACAGGATTATTTTCAACCCGCGGGGGATTGTTTTGCTATTTATGCCGTAAATATCAGATTGATGCTTCTGCAGTGTTGGGGATTGCTGCGGAAACATTTGTGTTTAAGCAACTTTATGAGATGCATTTCATCGCGCAATTTTATGGGGACCGGCCGGCTTTTGCGGTAAAAAATCAGTATGAACTGGATTTTATTGTTACTTCTAAAATCGATCGGCAAACCTATGGGATTGAAATGAAAGCAGGAAATAATACAGCGATATCTTTAAAAAAAATGTTACAGACGAAAGATATTGATTTCGCAATTCTGGCGAAAGGGGATGCAAAGGTTGGAGAAAAAGAAAAGATATATACACTTCCAATCTTTTTAGTCTCTAAATTTACTTTTGATAAAGGAAAAGCTGTGAAAGAAGACGAACCAAAGCGTATGGATTTCTTTAAGTAAAATATTTGCATGGGTTGACATTTGAACGAAAGAGGTATAAAAATGAAAAGTTTATGGAAAAAAGTGATTTGTGCAATGCTTGCAGTCGGCATGCTGGCACAGTGTCCGCAGCAGATCTATGCGGAAGAAAATGGAAATACGGTAACTGTAACGGATCCTTCGGATGCCGGCGTGAATGACACGAATTCTGACGATGTAGTACAGCAACCAGATGATACACAACAACCGGATGATACACAACAACCGGACGATACTCAGCAGCCGGACGATACACAACAGCCAGATGATACGCAACCGGAAAAACTTCCAAAACCATCTGCTGTGAAGAAGCTGCATACGACCAAACAGGGAAAAACAAAGGTGTGCCTGGAATGGAAAAAGAGTGCAAATGCAACTTCCTATTTGATATACAGAAGGACAAGTGGTGGCGCGTATAGAAAGCTTGCGGAGAGCAAAAAGACAGCATATACAGATAAAACTCTGACTGCCGGAAAAACTTATACATATAAAATTATTGCAGCAAATGCGCAGAAAAAATCCAAAGCGGTAACAATAACATTTTCCAATATAAAAGCAGTGCAGATTCACACACAGAAATATACCTATGCACAAATGAAAAAAGATATAAAAGAACTGGAGAGTATGTATAGCGATTATTGTGAAGCAACAGTGATTGGGAAGAGCGTACAGGGAAGAAATATTTATGATGTGGCAATTGGAAATCCGGATGCGGATCAGTCACTTTTGGTCGTAAGTACATTACATGCACGTGAGTATATCTGTTCCGCTGTTATGATGAAAGAAATTGAATACTATCTTGAAAATTATAATGGCTCGATTGGAAATATGACACCAACTAATACTCTGAAAAATATGCAGATTCATTATATTGTCATGGCAAATCCAGATGGAGTGACAATTTCACAGACGAAACATGCGACATGGAAATCCAATGGAAGAGGAGTGGATCTGAACCGGAATTTTCCAACAAAGAAATTTGTTGCCGGAGGAAAGCCGGGAGCACAGAGCTATTCTGGGAAAAAAGCGTTAAGTGAACCGGAAACATATGCTGTGGCAAAACGCACGAAAGAATTGATGCATAAGCAGAATTTGACCGGTGTGGTGAACTATCATGCAATGGGAAGAATTATTTTTGGTGATTGTTCCAGAAAATCGATTCAGAAGGATACGAAAACCATGTATGATATTGCAAAAAAAGAGACCGGTTATCAGAAAGCGTACTCTTCTGGAGGAGGACGTTCCTGGGGCGGACAGTATCGCGAGTATGTCATGTATATGCTGAATGTTCCTTCCATCACAATCGAGATTGGAAGTTCGGTAGCACCGTGTCCGTTGTGGCAGTATGAAACAGAGTTTCAGAAAAACAAATATGTAGTTCTTAAAATTGCAAGGGCGCTAAAGGATTAATCGCTGACAGGAAATGAATTTATAGAAAGAAAAGGGACAGTTTCAAAGAAATTTGAAATTGTCCCTTTTTTTATGCTATACTTATAAGAACTGAATGAAGAATCGGTTGATGAAAAAACAAGGAGAAAGACGGAATTATGGATTACAACATTAATTTCCCACATTTGCATATTTATCTGGATCATGTGGGAAAGAACATTATGATTGGAAATTTTTCTATTGCATATTATGGAATTGTGATTGCCATTGGGATGCTGGCGGGACTTGGCATTGCATGCTGGATGGCAAAGCGGACCGGACAGAGTTCTGACACTTACTTTGATCTGGCACTGGTGGCTATCGTGTGTTCTGTGATAGGAGCCCGTGTTTATTATGTGGTGTTCCGATGGGATTGGTATAAGGACAATCTGCTCAGTATTTTTAACCTGCGCCAGGGAGGTCTGGCGATTTATGGCGGGGTTATCGCTGCCATTATTACCACATTTATTTTTGCACGGGTCAAAAAGCTTTCGCCAGGCTTGCTTTTTGATACCGCAGGATTGGGACTGGTGCTTGGACAGATTATTGGCCGTTGGGGCAATTTCTTTAACAGAGAAGCGTTTGGCGGATATACAGACGGGCTTTTTGCCATGCAGCTTCCATTGTCTGCAGTGCGTAATTCGGATGTGACACAGGAACTTCTGGAGCATGTGGTAAAAGTGGACGGAATTTCCTATATTCAGGTATATCCGACTTTTATATTCGAATCCATGTGGAATCTTGTGTTGCTGATCTGTCTGATTCTGTTTACAAAACACAAAAAGTTTGATGGTGAAGTATTTTTGCTGTATCTGGCAGGTTATGGCATCGGACGATTCTGGATAGAATCCCTTCGAACGGATCAGTTGTTGCTTCCGGGGATTGGATATCCAGTTTCCATGGCACTTGCAGCCATACTTGTGGTGGTTTCTATTGCATGGATCATCATCTGGCATGTAAGGAACGGTCGAAAACAGGAACAGGTGGAGCAGAGTGGGGAAAAGTAGTTTCTTTTCTGCATAAAATTTAATAAAACTGCATAGAGGATATGGGAAAGTATCTGCAACATCCCTTTTTTTCAGAAAATGAAAGGAAGATGGGTGCTGCAGGTGCTTTTTTATTATCCGAAAGTTTGAAAAAACCTTGAAAAAACCTTGATTCGCACCTATTTTTGGAGTATTATGGTTACATGGTGGTGGAAAGTGGAGAGAAAAAACCATAGAGTGGTGCAAAGTGGTAGATAGTACATGAAAATGATATGACGTCTGCACCATACAGAAACGACTGGTTTCTGGTAGAAATGAAGCAGAAGGGCAGGTGAGTGTGTCATGTTCATGGGTGAATATAATCATTCCGTCGATGCAAAGGGCAGAATGATCGTTCCGTCAAAGTTCAGAGAACAGCTTGGAAACGAATTTGTAGTGACCAAGGGACTGGATGGATGTTTATTCGCATATTCCCATGAAGAATGGCAGCGCATTGAAGACAGTCTGAGAGAAAAACCACTTACCTCCAAGGATGCAAGAAAGTTTATGAGATTCTTTTTTGCAGGAGCAGCAAACTGCGAACTGGACAAGCAGGGAAGAATTCTTCTTCCGGCGAATCTGAGAGAGTACGCAGGAATTGATAAAGAAGTCGTATCCGTCGGCGTATTCAGCCGCGTGGAAATCTGGAGCAAAGACAGATATCTGGAGAACAGCGACTTTGATGATATGGATGAAATTGCAGAACATATGGCAGAATTAGGAATTGGAATCTAGGGAGGCGACATGGAATTCAAACATTATTCGGTTTTACTGAATGAAACAATTGAACAATTGCATATCAAACCGGATGGAATCTATGTAGATGGAACTCTCGGCGGTGGAGGACATTCCCTTGAAATCTGCAAAAGACTTACGACAGGACGTCTGATTGGAATCGACCAGGATGCAGATGCGATTGCAGCAGCATCGGAGCGTTTGAAAGAGTATCAGGATAAAGTCACCATTGTTCGAAGCAATTATGCACAGATGACAAGCGTATTGCAGGATCTGGGGATAGAAAAAGTGGATGGAATCGTACTGGATCTTGGCGTATCATCGTTCCAGCTGGATACACCGGAACGTGGATTTACCTACCGGAGCGAAGATGCCCCGCTTGATATGCGTATGGATAAGCGACAGAAACTTACCGCAAGAGATATTGTCAATGATTACAGTGAAATGGAACTTTTCCGTATTATTCATGATTATGGAGAGGACCGGTTCGCGAAGAACATTGCCAAGCATATCGTAAATGCAAGAAAAGAGAAAACAATCGAGACGACAGGTGAACTCAACGCAATCATTAAAGCGGCGATACCTATGAAGGTGCAGGTGACGGGGGGACATCCTTCCAAGCGCACCTATCAGGCAATCCGCATTGAATTAAATCATGAGCTGGATGTGTTACGGGACAACCTGGATTCGATGATCGATATATTAAATGATGAAGGAAGACTTTGCATTATCACATTCCATTCACTGGAAGATCGGATTGTTAAGTCAAATTTTAAGAAGAACGAAAACCCTTGTACATGCCCGAGCAATTTCCCGGTATGCGTATGTGGGAAGAAATCAAAAGGGAAAGTGGTAACAAGAAAACCAATTTTACCTTCGGAGCAGGAGTTAGAGGAAAACAGTCGTTCAAAAAGCGCGAAGTTACGTGTGTTTGAGCGTATCGAACAGTAAAAGAAAGAGCAGGGAAGCAATATGACTAAAAATTATTACATACATGGAAATACGGTACGTGAATTAGAAGCACCAGTGCGTCAGAACCGTTTGACACGCGAGGAAATCGAACAGGCAAAGAGACGTAAAAATCGTAGAAATGCTGCGAGAAGAAACAGACAGCGCGCTATGGAAATGAGCCGTGGATATGTGGCTTTCTTATCCGTATGTGTTGCAATCATTGCGATATCTGCGGTCGCATTTGTAAAATTACAGTCACAGGTAACATACCGCATGAACAATATTGCATCTTTACAGAGCGAAGTAAATGATCTTCGTGCAGATAACGATGCCAGATACAAGAGCATCACTACTTCAGTTGATCTGAATGAAGTGAAGAAGAAGGCAATCAAAGAATTGGGAATGTCTTATCCAAAAGAAAAGCAGGTGGTATATTATTCCATTGAAAATAACAACTATATGGATCAGTACAGTGACATTCCAGAACAGTAGGAGAACATTGTGGCAAGAAGAAGGAGACCGGTTCAAAAATTTAACCGGAAAATGAGAACCAAGCTTCTGGTGCTTTTTATATTTATTATGGCAGGATTGTGTGTCATGATCGGGAGATTGATGTACATCGAATACACCAGTGGCGATAAATATGAGAAAAAAGTATTATCCATGCAGTCATATGATAGCAAAACCATTCCGTACCAGAGAGGAGATATTGTGGATAGCTCCGGCACGGTACTCGCTACCAGTGTGGCTGTTTATAACGTTATTCTAGACTGCTCACAGATGACATACAAGGAGGAGTATGTTAAACCTACCATTGATGCACTTGAGGAGTGCTTCCCTGAATTAAAGAGGGAAGATCTTGAATCCTATGCAAAGGAAAAAAAGGACAATAAGTACATTGTGCTGGCAAAGAAGCTTCCATATGAAGAAATTCAGAAATTCGTTGAGATGCAGGATGCGGTAGATGACAAGAAAAAGAAAATTAACCCAAATATCAAGGGTGTCTGGTTTGAAAAAGAATATCAGAGAACCTATCCATATAACAGTCTTGCAGCATCTGTGATCGGATTTACTTCATCCGGTAATGTGGGTACAACAGGACTTGAGAATTACTATGATGATGTATTAAACGGTGTGAATGGAAGAGAGTATGGTTATCTGAACTCTGACAGCAATTTTGAAAAAACGGTCATTCCGGCGCAGGATGGAAGTACACTGGTTACATCCATCGATTCCAATATACAATCAATTGTAGAGAATAAAATTAAAAAGTTTAATGAGGCTTATACAGACAACTATAAGGTAGGAGATGGAAGCAAGACGACCGCCGTGATTGTTATGAATCCGCAAAACGGGGAAATTCTTGCGATGGCGGATTATCCGACATTTAATCTGAACAAGCCGAGAGATTTGAGTGATCTCTACACAGAGGAAGAAATCAGCAAAATATCAGATGATGACCAGCTCGACGTACTCAATGGTCTGTGGCAGAATTATTGTGTGACCGCTACGTATGAGCCGGGATCGGTACAGAAACCGTTTACGGTTGCTGCCGGATTAGAGACTGGAACGATCAATGATAATATGACCTTTCTGTGTGATGGTGGAGAACAGTTTGACCGTTGGGTCAGTTGTGTTAACCGTAATGGACATGGTATTGAGACGGTTCGTAAAGCATTGATGGATTCCTGTAATGATGCGTTGATGCAGATGTCATATAAGATAGGAAAGAAAAATTTCCTCGAGTATCAGTCGATTTTCGGCTTTGGTCAGAAGACAGGAATTGATCTGCCGGGCGAGACAAATACATCTTCCTTAATATTTAATCTGGATAATATAAAACCGATTGACCTTGCTACAAATGCGTTTGGACAGAACTACAACTGTACAATGATTCAGATGGCCAGTGGTTTCAGCTCGCTGATCAATGGTGGAACTTATTATCAGCCACATGTAGTGACAAAGATTACAGACAGTTCAGAAAATACAATTTCTACAATTGAACCGAAAGTGGTAAAACAGACAATTTCACAGAGCACAAGTGATCAAATCAAAGATTATCTGTATGATGTTGTTTCAAAAGGAACTGCAGGAACAGCAAAAGTAGATGGATATTCCATGGGTGGAAAGACAGGTACTGCCCAGAAACTACCGCGTAAAGACAGAAAATATCTGGTATCCTTCATGGGATTTGCGCCGGTGGAAAATCCACAGCTTTTGATTTACTGTATTGTGGATGAGCCGAATGTGGCAGATCAGGCACACAGTTATTTTGCACAGGATATCTGTCGTGAAATTTTGGAAGAGGTACTTCCGTATATGAACATTTATTCGGATGAAAAGAAGACAGGAAAGAACAAAGGCCTTGGTATTACTGGTGTAAAAACACAGTATACAAATCATCATCCAGGTAAAAAAGAGAATGACAACTAAAGATAAGCAGGTTTTAAGGCGGATGTTCTAGTAGCATCCGCCGATTCATATACTTTAGGAAAGAGCGATAGTGGCGGATTTTTCGATGCAGTGGAATAAAACCTATCACCGCAAGAAAATTTGTGTATTTTTCTTTTGTGTTCTTGTCTGTGCAGTGATTCTGCTTGGCCGATTGGTATATCTTATGATATTTCGCGGAGATTATTACTCGAAACTTGCAACAGATCTGCAACAGAGAGAACGACAGATCAAAGCCGCCAGAGGAAAAATACTCGACCGAAACGGTGCTGTACTGGCGGGAAATAAATCGGTATGTACCATATCTGTAATTCATAATCAGATAGAAGAACCGGAAAAAGTCATACAGATGCTTTGTAAAGAATTGGGAATATCCGAAGAAAAAGTAAGAAAACGTGTGGAAAAGCGCTCGTCGATCGAACGAATCAAAAGCAATGTGGACAAGGAAACGGGAAACCGGATACTTGCCTATGGATTTGCTGGGGTAAAAGTCGATGAAGATTATAAAAGAGAGTATCCATTTGATGAGCTTGGTTCAAAGGTGCTTGGATTTACCGGTGGAGATAATCAGGGGATTATCGGGTTAGAAACCGTGTATGATGAGGAGCTTCAGGGAACTGCTGGAACCATACTTACAACGACCGATGCCAGAGGGGTGGAAGTCGACAATATTGGAGAGGAGCGCGTGGAACCGATAGCCGGGAACAATCTTCGGCTGACCATGGATGCCAATATACAGAAATTTGCCGAGCAGGCAGCACAGAAGGCTTTTATCCAAAAAGAAGCCGATTCGGTGAGTATACTTGTTATGAATCCACAGAATGGCGAGATGCTTGCTATGGTGGACTATCCGGAGTTTAATTTAAATGAGCCTTTTACTTTGACGGAGACATATGCAGATAAAGGAAATGACGAACAGGATGCCTTAAATCAGATGTGGAGAAATCATTGTATCAATGACACGTATGAGCCGGGATCAACGTTTAAAATTATTACGGCTTCGGCTGCATTAGAGGAACATGTCGTATCATTGGAAGACCGGTTTCACTGTCCGGGATATATTGTGGTGGAGGATCGCAGAATCCGTTGCCATAAAACGACCGGACACGGCGCGGAAAGCTTTGTGGAAGGAATCGAAAATTCTTGTAATCCGGTGTTTATCAATGTCGGACTGAGGATTGGAGCAAATCGTTTTTATGACTATTTTAAACAGTTTGGATTATTGCAGAAAACAAATATTGACCTGCCGGGTGAGGCGGCGACTATTATGCATAAGAGGGAGGACATTGGTCTGGTGGAACTGGCAACGGTGTCTTTCGGACAGTCGTTTCAGATTACACCGATTCAGCTTGCAACCACGGTCGCGTCCATTATCAACGGTGGCAACCGTGTGACACCACATTTTGGCATGCAGGTGGAAAAAGCAGACGGCACATGTGTCAAAAAGATGGAATATGAACCACAGACAGGAATCTGCAGTCCGGATACATCTGAAAAAATGCGTTTCCTGCTGGAGAAGGTTGTGTCAGAAGGTGGAGGAAACAAGGCATATATCGAGGGATATTCGATCGGAGGAAAGACGGCAACCTCGCAGACACTGCCGCGATCGGCGAACAAATATATTTCGTCCTTTCTCGGATTTGCACCGGCGGATGATCCGCAGGTTTTAGTGCTTGTAATCATAAGAAATCCTTCCGGTGTATATTATGGAGGAACAATCGCTGCGCCTGTGGCAAAGGAAATATTTGAAAACATCCTGCCTTACCTTGAATTACAATAGAGAATAACGTATACTTAATGCAGTTTGTTTTTTAACGAAGACATTAAGATGGAGGTTAAGAAGTATGAAGATAGAAGAACAGAAAGTTCTTGTTGTGGGAACCGGAATCAGCGGAATCGCTGCAGCAGAGCTTTTACAGAGTAAAAATGTAGATACCGTTTTATTTGACGGAAACAAGGAACTCGATTTGAATAAATTTTATGAGAAGGCACCTAAGTTAAAGGATATGCCAATCATTCTCGGAGAGTTGACTGAGGAACAGATGCACGAGTTTGGTGTGGCTGTATTAAGTCCTGGAGTCCCTACGGATCTGCCAATGGTAGAGCGCTTGCGCGCACAGAATGTGGCAATCTGGGGAGAAATTGAACTTGCATATTATTTTGGCAAAGGACGTCTGATTGCCATCACCGGAACAAATGGAAAGACAACGACAACGGCTTTGACAGGGGCAATTATGAAAAATTACTATAAGGATGTCCGCATTGTTGGAAATATCGGTATTCCTTATACTTCTGAAGCTGCGACAATGACTGACGATACGGTTACAGTTGCGGAAATCAGCAGTTTCCAGTTAGAGACCATTCATGATTTTTGTCCGGAAGTCTCTGCTATTTTAAATATTACAGAGGATCATTTGAATCGTCATCATACGATGGAATGTTATATCAAGACAAAAGAAGACATTACCAGAAACCAGACAAAGGATCAGGTATGTGTATTAAATTATGAGGATGAAGTGCTTCGCAGCTTTGGTGAGAGCGCACCGGCAAAGGTTGTATATTTCAGCAGTCACAGAAAATTGGACAATGGATTCTATCTTGAGGGTGAGGACATATACTATGCGGTAGACGGACAGAGTACCCATGTCATTAATGTCAACGAACTGAATCTTCTTGGAAGACATAACTATGAAAATGTTATGGCGGCATGTGCAATAAGTGTGAATTTCGGTGTACCTATGGACAAAATTGTAGAAGTTCTTAAGACATTCCAGGCAGTAGAGCATCGTATCGAGTATGTGACCGAGAAGCGTGGCGTAAAGTTTTATAATGATTCCAAGGGAACGAACCCGGATGCAGCTATTCAGGGAATTCGTGCAATGAACCGTCCGACATTTTTGATTGGTGGTGGATATGATAAACAGTCCGAGTATGATGAGTGGATTGAGGCTTTTGATGGCAAAGTGAAAAAACTTGTACTGATCGGTCAGACAGCAGAAAAAATCGAAAACTGTGCACACAGACATGGATTTATGGATACTGTGCGAAAAGATACTTTTGAGGAAGCAATCCAGTACTGCTATGACAATGCAAAGTCCGGCGATGCCGTATTATTGTCACCGGCGTGTGCAAGCTGGGGAATGTTCCCGAACTATGAGGAACGTGGAAGAATTTTCAAAGAATATGTTCGCAATTTAGAGGAGTAGAGATTCGTGGCAAGACGACGGAAGGATGGAAAGAAAGCAACTGCATATTTTGATTACAACCTGCTGTTTATTCTGATATTTCTGCTGTGCTTTGGACTGGTAATGTTGTATAGTTCCAGTTCTTATACATCGGCAAATCTGTATGACGACAGTGCGCACTATCTCAAGTTACAGTTTCGTAACATATTGGTTGGTGTGATCCCAATGTATTTTTTCGCAAAGATCGATTATCATTTTTGGAAAAAGTTTGGCTTTTTTGCATATTTTTGCTCGTTTGCTTTGTGCGTACTCGTAATGTTTCCGATTCCGGGACTGACAAGATCTTCACACGGACAGTCGAGATGGTTGAATCTTGGACCTTTGAGTTTTCAGCCTTCGGAGCTTGCAAAGCTTGCGGTGATCATATTCCTTGCCATGCTGATCGAACGTATTCCAAAGAAACTTGGAAATTTCTCCAGTATTATAAAGGTAATGGTAATCATGTTTCCGCTTTTGGCAGTTATTGCTTACAGCAATTTGAGTACTGCGGTCATTGTCTTTGGTATTGCGGTATGTATGCTGTTTGTAGCAAGCCCGAAGTATAAACAGTTCGTTGTTGTAGGTGTAGCAGGTGTTTCCTTTGTTGTGGCATTTATTATGCTTGCTTCTTACCGAAGTGGTCGCGTGCAGGCGTGGCTGCATCCAGAGACCGCGGGGGATGACGGTTATCAGACGTTGCAGGGACTGTATGCAATTGGTTCTGGCAAACTGTTTGGTAAAGGACTGGGCGAAAGTCTGCAGAAGATGGGAAATGTGCCGGAGTCTCAGAATGATATGATTTTTACGATTATCTGTGAAGAACTGGGTCTGTTTGGGGCTATCTGTGTCATTCTTTTGTATGTGCTTTTACTATGGAGAATGATGGTTATCGCCAATAACGCAAAGGATCTGTATGGTGCGCTTCTTGTGACTGGTATTATGTCGCACATTGCTATTCAAGTAATTTTGAACATTGCCGTTGTTACCAACACGATACCAAATACCGGTGTTATTCTTCCGTTTATCAGTTACGGAGGTACTTCGCTCGTGTTCCTGATGGCGGAGATGGGACTGGCGCTGAGTGTTTCGAAGGGAATCCGGTTGGAATCCATAGAGTAGGAAAATGATGATATATGATTAGAGAAGAACGAAGAAAAAAGCGGAAAAAGAAAAATATATTATCGATCATACTGGGCATTCTCATTATATTGGCATTGGCGGCAGTCATTGTGGTCAGTGTATTTAAGGTCAAGGATGTCGAGGTAGAAGGCAATCAGCTATATGATTCTAAAGTAATCGAGAAAGCTGTGTTAAATGACGATTATTCCTGGAATTCTCTTTATGTATTTGTAAAGTACAAATTTGTGGCAACGAAAAAGATTCCATTTATTGATACCATGGAGATTTCGTTGAAAAATCCACAGACATTACATATTAAAGTATATGAAAAGGGCATCATGGGTTATTTATACATTCCTTCCATCAACGAGAATGCGTATTTTGACAAGGATGGATTCGTGGTGGAAACATCCTCGAAAGTGATTGACGGAACCCCACAGATTCTTGGAATTGACTGTAATAAGGTTGTACTGTATGAAAAACTGCCAATCGGGTCCACACAATTGCGTGAAATCCTAACGTTGACACAATCGCTGAAGCGTAATTCCCTGATTCCGGATTCCATTACTTATGGTGGGATAAATGAGCCGGAACTTGCATATGGGGACATCAAAGTCCAGATGGGGGATTTGAATCTGCTCACACAGAAAGTGGAGCGTCTGGCAAAGATTAAACCGAAACTTCAGGGAATGAAAGGAACACTACATTTAGAAAATTGGACGGAAGAGACAACAAATATAGTGTTTGACCAGAAAACGGAAGCAAAAAAAGCTTCAAAGAATTTAAACAAAGAATAAATGTAAAAAATCACAAATTTTTGTTGATTATTTTGTTGAAAAAATATATTATAGTCTATATGGGTGTGCATGAAACATTGAAATGTTTCACGGCAGCCGGTTTTATAGAAGATAGTTTCGCAGATAGTACATCGGAAATCCGTAAGACTATCGTTCGTCAGCGGACAGGCTGGCAATAGATTAAAATTTATAGGTTAAAGAAAGAGGAGGAAGAACCATGCTGGAGATTCGGACAACAGAGGCAGATGCTAGTGCCAAAATAATTGTAATTGGTGTAGGTGGTGCCGGAAACAATGCTGTTAACCGCATGATTGACGAAAATATAGGTGGAGTAGAGTTTATCGGTGTAAACACAGATAAGCAGGCATTACAGTTGTGCAAAGCTCCAACATTAATTCAAATCGGTGAGAAACTTACCAAGGGACTTGGTGCAGGAGCTCAGCCGGAGATCGGTGAGAAAGCTGCTGAAGAAAGTGCAGAAGAATTATCCGCAGCTGTCAAAGGTGCAGATATGGTATTTGTTACCTGTGGTATGGGAGGCGGTACGGGTACAGGTGCAGCCCCGGTTGTTGCAAAGATTGCCAAGGAGCAGGGAATCCTGACGGTAGGAGTTGTGACAAAGCCATTCAAATTTGAAGCAAAGAAGCGTATGATCAATGCGGTATCCGGTATTGAAAAATTAAAAGAAAGTGTTGACACGCTCATCGTTATTCCAAACGATAAACTTCTTGAAATCGTAGACAGACGTACTTCTATGCCGGATGCATTAAAGAAGGCAGATGAGGTATTACAGCAGGCAGTACAGGGAATTACAGACTTGATTAATCTGCCGGCACTGATTAACCTTGATTTCGCAGACGTTCAGACAGTTATGAAAGATAAGGGACTGGCACATATTGGAATTGGTAGTGCAAAGGGTGATGAGAAGGCAATCGAGGCTGTTAAGCTTGCCGTTGCATCGCCACTTCTTGAGACAACCATCAATGGTGCAACACATGTCATTATCAATATTTCCGGAGACATTTCTCTTATGGATGCTAATGATGCTGCAAGCTATGTGCAGGATCTTGCGGGAGAGGACGCAAATATCATCTTCGGCGCGAAGTTTGATGAGACTATGACAGATGAAGCAACAATCACAGTTATCGCAACCGGATTAGAGAGTCCTATGAAGACTGTAGCAGCTCCAGGCGGTGTTAGTTCCCGTATGGTATATCCGAACCAGACAGTAAACCGTCAGCCGGCTGCTTCCGGAATTGTGAATCGTGCAGCTTCTACAAACAGTTATGTAGGAACAGGAGTAACAAATAATGCTTCTGTGCAGAGAAATTCAATCCCTGTAACACCTAGACCTGCAACCAGACAGACAACACCTACTTATACCGGCATTCAGAGACCAAAGCAGCCGGAGAGCAGTGTTAAGCCAGTGGAAATCAATATTCCTGATTTCTTGAAAAATTCAAAAAGATAATTAATTTGTCGAAGAAGGAAAATAATTTTTAAATTAAAACCTCCTGTTTTTGCCAAATTATAGAGAAGAGATTTTCTATAATAACGGTAGAGACAGGAGGTGTTTTTTATATATGCATTCTATATTGACGTATTCATAGAACAGAATTTTTTGATGAATCTTTTGGTTTTGTCGATGACAAGCAAATTATGCAAAAGTGCAGTCAGACACAAATATCTCAGAATAGTGGTTTCTTCTGGAATTGGAGCATTTCTTGCGGCAGTGTTATTGTTAATAAGGGCATATTGGCTGAGTGTATTTTGCACAGCTGTCATTGTAGTGCCATTGATGCTATTTTTTGCGTTTGGAAAATGCAGTAAAAAGCAGTTTGTCCTGCGGATACTGATTAGTTGGTTCAGCATCCTTCTATTGAATGGAATCGTGACCGCTTTTTCCAACTTTACGGGCATACGGGGAATGACCTGGTATGTGGCAGCGGTGACCATTGTAATCGGGCATGCTCTGGTGAAAGTCTGGCTGTGCAACGTGCAACAACAAAGAAATCTTTATGAAGTGAAATTAAAAAATGATGGGAAAGAAGTCTGTTGTGTTGGATTGTACGATTCTGGGAATCGTTTGCAGATGCCTGTCTCGAGAGAACCGGTACATATTGTGAGCATGAAGATTTTTGAACAGTTGAAAAGAAAGAAGAGCAGGATCACAGAGATTCCGTTTCAGGCACTGGGGACAACTGAAGGATGGATACCTGTTACCAAAATTGAATCGATGGAATTGCAGCATAATCAGTCACAGAGTACATACAAAAATGTGTGGATAGGATGTGCAGATGCTGCATTGCTGCAGGGAAAGTCATATCAGATGATTCTGCATTCTTCCACGCACAATGAAAGTTCGTGAAAGGAAAAGAAATGATGGATGTAAAACAGTTACTGAAGACTACAATCGGAAAAATTCGCATGTTATTTACAGAAGAAGAAATTTTTTATATTGGTGGTTCGGATGTTTTGCCTCCGCCGCTGGAAAAGGAACAGGAACAGAAATGTCTGGTAGCGCTTTCTGATCTGACAACAAAGAAAAAAGATTATTCAAAGGAAGATGCAAGAAAAATGCTGATTGAACATAATCTGCGGCTAGTAGTATATCTGGCAAAAAAGTTTGAAAATACAGGAATCTGTGTGGAAGATCTGATTTCGATTGGAACAATTGGACTGATTAAAGGAATCAATACCTTTAATCCAGAAAAGAAAATTAAACTGGCAACCTACGCATCAAGATGCATAGAAAATGAAATTCTTATGTATTTGCGCAGAAATAACAAAATAAAAATGGAAGTTTCCATTGATGAACCGCTGAATGTGGATTGGGATGGAAATGAGCTTTTGTTGTCAGATATTCTAGGTACGGAAGAAGATATTATTTACAGGGACATGGAAAACGAAGCAGAGATAAGACTATTGCGGGATGCTGTGGAAAAGCTTGACCCAAGAGAAAAAGAAATTATTTGTCTGCGGTATGGAATCAACCGAAAGGATGGAAAAGAGATGACACAGAAAGAAGTAGCTGACTTGCTTGGTATCTCGCAATCGTACATATCTCGTCTGGAAAAAAAGATTATGATACGGTTAAAAAAAGAAATTCAGAAAAATTAGAATGTTTTCAGAAAACAGTTGGGGTTTGTGGAAAATGTATGATATAATAAAGCCATGACAGAAAGGGGTGGCTTTTATGGTATTGCAATTTTTGGGGGCTGATCGTGAAGTAACCGGCAGCTGCCACTATGTAAAGTTTGGGGATAAGCATTTTCTTGTAGATTGTGGTATGGAGCAGGGACCGGATCTGTATGTGAATCAGGAGATTCCGGTGAATGCGGCAACCATTGATTATGTGTTTGTCACACATGCACACATTGATCATTCCGGTTTATTACCGCTTTTATACAATCATGGATTTCGAGGAACCATATTTGCAACGAAAGCAACTTGTGAGCTTTGTAATATTATGTTGAAAGACTCAGCTCACATTCAGGAATTTGAAGCAGAATGGAGAAACCGTAAGGCACGCCGTGCAGGCAAGCCGGAAGTGACACCAATGTATAACATGGAAGATGCGCAGGGAGTTTTGGAACATTTCGTGGAATGTTCCTATCATGAGAAGGTTGAGATCTGTGAGGGACTTACCGTTCGCTTTATTGATGCCGGACATCTGCTTGGATCTTCCTCCATTGAGATGTGGGTAACGGAAGAAGGAGAGAGTAGAAAACTGGTCTTTTCCGGCGATATCGGAAATGGAAACCGGCCATTGATCAAAGATCCGGAATACATTCATGATGCGGATTATGTCATTATGGAATCGACTTATGGCAATCGGAATCATGATACACCACCAGATTATGCAGTTGAACTTGCGAAAGTAATCAATGCGACATTTACAAAGGGAGGTAATCTGGTCATTCCGGCATTTTCCGTTGGACGTACACAGGAAATGCTCTATTATATGCGTCGGATCAAAACAGAAAATCTGTTGCCGGAGTATCAGAATTTTGAGGTATATATTGATAGTCCGCTTGCAGTGGAGGCGACAAATATCTTTCACAAAAATGTGGCGGAATGTTTTGATGAGGATGCATTGGAACTTATTCAGTCCGGCGTCAATCCGATTCAGTTTGATGGATTGAAAGTTGCGGTAACGAGTGATGAATCCAAAATGATCAATGTCAGTGCAAAGTCGAAAGTCATTATTTCCGCATCAGGAATGTGTGAAGCTGGTCGTATCCGCCATCATTTAAAACACAATTTGTGGCGTTCGGATTCCACAATTCTTTTTGTGGGTTATCAGGTGCCGGGGACATTGGGACATTCCTTACTCAACGGTGTCAAGAAAGTAAAACTGTTTGGTGAAGAAATCGAAGTAAAAGCAAATATTGTAAATCTTCCAGGTATCAGTGGACACGCGGACAGAGAACATCTTACGAAATGGATTTCTGCTTTTTCTGAGAATCCGCCGAAGAAAGTATTTATCGTACATGGTGAGGAAAGCACCGCTGTCGAATTTGCAGAACATGTTAAAAATGATGTTGGATTTGATGCGACAGCACCATATAGTGGGGATGCATATGATCTGCTTACCGGTGAGCAGATTGCACAGGGAAGCCGCGAGTATGTGGAGAAGAAGAAAGTATACCGTGCAAGTTCAAGTGTATTTGACCGTCTTGTGATTGCAGGAGAGCGTTTGGTTGCAGTTATCCGCAAGTGTCAGGGGATGGCAAACAAAGATCTTGCAAAATTTGCAGATCAGATCAATGCATTGTGTGACAAGTGGGATCGCTAGCATAAAATATACAGAAGCATAAAAACAGAGGGCTAACGTTCGCCCTCTGTTTTCAAATACTGATACATGCTTTTTAAAGCGTTTTTTTCCAGACGGGATACCTGTGCCTGGGAAATATGAATTTCGTCGGCCACTTCAATCTGGGTTTTTCCCTCAAAAAACCGGAGTTTTATGATTTTTTCATCCCGTTCATTGAGGCGGGACATCGCATCGTTTAAAGACAGATCTTCAATCCAGTTCTCTTCCTTGTTTTTTTTGTCGGAAATCTGGTCCATGACATAAAGGGTATCGCCGCCGTCTGTGTATACCGGGTCGAAGAGGCTTAACGGCGTCTGGATGGCATCTAATGCATAGACAATGTCTTCTTTTGGAATGTCGCATGCGTTTGAAATTTCATCCAGAGTAGGTTCTTTTTGAGAGGCGCGGGAAAGCTGCTCCTTGGCCTGCATTGCTTTGTAAGCGATGTCCCGCAGAGAGCGCGGAATGCGGTAGCTGCTGTTGTCCCGCAGGTAACGCCGAATCTCCCCAATGATCATCGGTACAGCATATGTGGAAAACTTGACACCTACACTGGTATCAAAGTTGTCAATGGCTTTCATAAGTCCAATACAGCCAATCTGGAACAGATCGTCCACGTTTTCATTGTGATTATGGAACCGTTTGATGACCGACAGAACAAGGCGGAGATTCCCTTTGATATAGCAGTCCCGGGCATTGGAGTCCCCCTGTTTGATTTTATCGAAAAGTGCTTTTTTTTCTTCTTCTTTGAGTATTGGTAACTTAGAAGTGTTCACACCACAGATTTCAACTTTGTATGCTGCCATGAGATGCCTCCGTTTTACAAATCAATTTATCATAAAGGATGCTCTTTCTTTTGCTTTTTTATGCAGTTAATGCTATACTTTTACAAAATCAGAAAGAGATAGTGGATAGTGTCAAGACAAGGAGGCATCGGTATGGAAGAAAAGAAGAATGTAAGTGAAGACGTAAAAAAGAATACAGCGGATCAGGGGCCACAGAGTGAAGAATGGGCAACCGAAGCATTGGAAGAAATGGATGATTTTATCGAATCCCAGGGAATTTATATACGCCAGTAATTATGTTTGAAATTTTATCGGAAATTATTCCTGGCAATACTTGACAGAATGCGAAATTAAGATTAAAGTAGTCCTTGCTGCAAACTGCGTGTCAGTTCGAAACCTTCCTGACAGAAAACAAAACTAAAGGAGAATTTTATATGAGAAACAAAAGTGTAACATATGTGGTACAGGCGGCGGTGATCGCTGCATTGTATGTGGTATTGACATTACTTGCCAATGCGCTTGGATTATCTTCCTACAGTATTCAGGTACGATTTTCAGAAGCATTGTGTATCCTTCCGTTTTTTACACCGGCAGCGATACCGGGACTCTGGATCGGATGTCTGACAGCGAACCTGATGACAGGAGCCATCATCTGGGATATTGTATTTGGAAGTATTGCAACATTGATCGGAGCGGTAGGTACGTATCTGTTGCGTAAGCACAAATTTGCATGTACGCTTCCACCGGTTATCGCAAACATGGTTATTGTTCCGTGGGTTCTGCGTTATGGATACGGATTTAAGACGGTTTACAATGGTGTTGACTGGTCGATTCCTTTTAATGTGGTTACCGTAGGAATCGGAGAGATTATTTCTGTATGTATTCTGGGAAGTCTGTTACTGAAAGTACTGAATAAATATCGCAATGTAATTTTTCGCGGGAACGAATAGAAGATTAGCAAAAAATGAATAAAGTGAAGGTTTGGAGACTGTCGTAAGGCAGTCTCTTTTTTAAACTTCATAAAATCTTAAAGAAAATGACAGCTGAACTTCATACATTTTACGATGCAGGTATGCTATGATTACAATTGAATACGGAACTTAAAAAGGAGGACGTTATGAAAAAAATTCTAACAGGGGTTATTCTTGTATGTCTGTTGTGTGTCGGACTTGTGGCATGTCCGCAGCATATCGCAGCAGAAACAAAGGATACGGGTGTTTTTTCCGGAGAGGTAACACTTTTAAAACAGGAAAATCATGCGTATGTATATCAAGTGAGCTTAGAGAATCATGGAGTTGATTTCGAAGGAACTTCCCGTGTGTTGTTTAAAACGGACGCAGAGGATACACATTGTGCATTTGATATGCCAATTACCTTGCCGGCAAATGGCAAAAAGCAGTATACGCTGACGGTTCCGGAACTGAATGTGGAGGAATGCAGGGGGAAAGGCTATCTGATTCTGCTGGATAAAAATGACAAAGAGGTAGCATCCATCACACTGAAGGATCTTCTGGGGAATCAGGAGAAAAAAGGTTTTCGTGTGGGTATACTTTCGGATCATTATGATAAGCTGACGTATCTGGATATGGGTGGAGAAGACTTTGTTGTCTATAATGAAGGTCAGCCGGCAATCTTGCAGGAACTGAAGGCAGATACACTGGAAGATTCGCTGGATGGACTCTATTATCTTGTCATTGACCAGTACGATGTCAGCAGTCTGAGCAAAGATCAGCGAAAAGCAATTGAAAACTGGGTAGATAAAGGTGGCTGGCTCATCATCGGAACGGGAGCTTATGTCAATGAAACGGCAGGTGCATTTGATAAAAGTTTTATTGATATGAATGTGCAGGGAACCAGCGAGAAGGGCGATAAAACCCGTGTTTCTGCGATGGCGGGTCAGGATTGTTACAGCAATTATAATGATGTGGGAATTGATATGTCCAATATGGAAATGACCGATTTGATCTTAAATTCCACTTCAGGCTATGAAAGTACAGAGAATCCTGCATATTTGCAAAATTATGGATACGGTTCTGTGATGGTTCTGTATATGTCATTGTGTGAGGATGAGATGCAGAAAGCGGATGCTGGCGTGGTGAGCAGTATCTATAATGAAAGCCAGAACATCGCAGAAAGTGCTTATAATTATGAGGATGCAACTGGTATGTATAACGGACAGCCAGCAATGAATATCATCGATCAGAAGAATACGGATGTAGATTTCAACTGGCTGAAAATTCTGATTGTTATTTATGTGTTTGCAGTAGGACCGATTTTATATCTGATTTTGCGAAAAGCAAAGTACAGCGAGTGGTACTGGATTGCAGCACCATTGCTTGGTGTGGTATTTGTTGGATTTGTTTATCTCATTGGACATTCCTTACGTGTGACAGAACCAAAAGTATATGCGGTAAATGTACAGCAGACGGGAACCAAAAAGGAAGAATTGCATACGTATTATTCTGCATATTATGCAAGCAATAAAGAATGGAATTTTCGACTGAAAGATAATTACACATATGCAGGTTCTGCAATGTCCGGATATGGTGGCGGAGTCAACAATCTGAAGGACTACAAAACTTTTGTCCGCTATGAAGCGGATGGGCTGCATCTGGGATTGCGGCCAAGAGAAAGTTTTGATACCGGATATCTGTTTGCAGCAGGAGAAGGAAAAGACGCAGGAAAGATAGAAACACAAAATCTGAATTTCTCGGATAAAAAGCAGGAGGGAGTAATTAAGAACAACACTTCTTATGACTTTCCGTATGTGGCGGTACTTTCCAGAAATTATATGTATGTTATAAGCAATGTAAAAGCAGGAGAGACTCTGGATCTGAAGCAGGCTTTACAGGAGAATCGTGTGGTAAATCAGTTTACAGTCGAATATATGGACGATATGTATTATAACTTAGTGAATTATTATGGAGATCTGGACGAAGATGAGAATGCAGATTGTCTGGCCTCTTTGTATATCGGACTGCTGGATGCAAGAAATCAGGCAACAGAAAGTGAAACGATTGTTGCAGGCGCAGTAAGAAATTATGATAAGACAGTGGAGAGTGATTGTCTTGAGACCTCCTATGGATGTCTGTATTCGCTTGTAAAGGAGGATGAAAATGCTGCAAATTAATCATTTATATAAAAACTACGGAAAATTTCAGGCAGTTAATGATCTGAATCTTCATATCGAAAAGGGGGATCTGTTTGGATTTGTCGGACCGAACGGTGCTGGAAAAACAACAACCATCCGTATGGTCTGCGGACTGATGCCACCGACATCCGGAAGCATTCAGATCAATGGCATTGATGCGCTTTCGAATCCGAAAGAAATCAAAAAACAGATTGGTTATGTGCCGGACTTCTTTGGTGTGTATGACAATTTAAAGGTGACAGAGTATATGGATTTTTATGGTTCCATGTATGGTATGAGTTCCCGTGATATTGCAAAAATTTCAGATGATCTGCTGGAACTTGTGAATCTGTCTGACAAAAAGGAAGTATATGTGGATACGTTATCCCGTGGTATGAAGCAGAGACTTTGTGTAGCGCGTGCGCTGATCCACAACCCGGCGTTACTTGTTCTCGATGAGCCAAATTCCGGTCTGGATCCGAGAGCCAGAGTGGAGATGAAAGAGCTTCTTTTGAATTTGAAAAGTATGGGAAAGACCATCGTGATCAGTTCCCATATTCTTTCAGAACTTTCTGAGATGTGTAACAGTATCGGTATCATGAATCGCGGTCATCTGGTGACAGCCGGAAAGATTGATGATGTCATGAGCCAGGTGTTTGGAAACAACCAGATCATCATTACGGTAGAGGGAGATATGGAACCGGCAGTGCGTATGCTCAAAGAACATGTAAATGTCAAAGTAGAATCTGTGGGGGAAAAGGAGATCCGCATTTCCCACAGCCTGACACAGATGGAGATCGCACAGCTGATTGCGGAACTGATCGGCAGAGGAATTCTTGTGACAGGATTCCATACGCAGGAAGGAAATTTAGAGGCATTGTTTATGGAGCTGACAGGAGGTGCAGAAAATGCGACTGAATCCAATCGTTAAGAAAGATATCAAAGTACAGGCCCGCAGTATGAAGATGGCATGGGGGATTTTTGCATATGAAGCAATCCTTGCGGGAGTGTTTTTTATCGCACTGTTGTTTATCAGCAATCAAAGTATTTACGATAATTCTAATATATACAGTAAAATCGTGTGGCTGTATCCGGTGCTGGCAATCGCACAGATCATGATCATTGCAATCGTGATTCCGGTGCAGACATCATCTGCGATTTCCGGAGAAAAGGAACGCCAGACATTTGATATTATGATGACAACAAGTATGACACCATTTTCGATCATTATGGGAAAAGTAGGGATTGCCATGGTGCAGGGGCTGTTCTTTATTGTGGCAAGTCTGCCGGTTATGGCACTTACTTTTGTTATCGGTGGTATGTCCTGGAGTTATTTGTTCTGGTTTTTTGCAATGGCACTTCTTGTATCGTTTTTTGCAGCAAGTATTGGAATCATTTGTTCGTCTTTGTGCAAGAAGACCATCAGTGGTGTGATTTTTTCATACGGTATTTATGCATGCTTTTTTGTACTTACAGCCGTTCCGTATTTTGTATGGGAGGTTGTCAGCGGTTATCAGACAACGGCAAGTCCCTGGAGTCTGCTGATGCTTGCAAATCCATTTATTTATCTGACAGAATTTGTTAAACTTACGATGACAGGTTCTTCTTTTATAGAAGACAGTGGATGGCTTTATGCATCCGGCACAAAGAAGGGCTTTATGCACTGGCTTGGTACCGAAAATCACTGGATGATAGTATCTACAATTGTTTATATATTGATTTCGCTGCTGTTTTTATGGATTGCGGCAAAACGTATTACGCCGATTTCACACAGAAAAGCAAAGGAGCTTTCACACAGAAAAGCAAAGGAGCTTGTAGATGGAAGAAACAACGTACCTGAAACAAAAAATTAAAGACTGCAGGCACAAATTAAATCTGGCAAAAATCCTGGAGAATTGTGTATATTATATTTCTTTTGGAGCATTGGCTGCAGTATTGGTGGAAGGCATTTCTTTGTTTGTCCCGTTTTACTATGCGAACTATTTTGCAGCAGGCTGTATAGGAATCGGATGTCTGGTTGGAATTGTTCGCGCGGTAATGACATGGGCCGATGAAAAAGCGGCTGCAAGAAAACTGGATAGCTTCGGCTTGCAGGAGCGTACATTGACAGCCTATGAAAATCTGGATAAAGAAGATGCATTCACAAAATTACAGAGAAACGATGCGGTACAGATGTTAAAAGAAAACGAGAACAATATCTGTATTCCTATCCGGCCGAATACGAGACATCTGCTGGCTTTCATTTTTTCTCTTGCATGTGTATGCACTCTGGCAATGGTTCCGTCGGTTGCAAAGGAGCAGGCGAAGGAGCTGCATGCGCTCAAACAGGAAGTCAAGGAAAAGAAAAAAGAACTGTCCTCGGTTATGGATGCGTTGGAGGACATTGATACGAAATCACTTTCGGCTGAGGAAAAGAAAAAATTGCAGGAATTAATGAAGTCCTTGGAGATGTCAAAAAAGGAACTGGATCAGGTAGAAGGTGCACAGGAACTGGCATCGGCAAATGAGCGGCTGCAATTCAAATATCAGGAGACGGCACAGAGCCTGACTGGTATCGATCCATCGAAGATTGGTGTGAAGGAAGCACAGCAGATTGCACAGGCGGCAAGCGGTCAGACAGGTGGTTCTTCGAATGGAAATGATACTGCCGGTGCAAATGGTCAACTTGCAGATGGCAGCAACAATAATGGAGATTCTCAGTCATCTTCCGGTGACGGCAATAATGGAAATAACACTTCCGGGGATGGAAATTCGACGGAGAATGGAAATGGAGACGGCGACGGCAACGGAAACGGCAATGGCCAGGGAAATGGCGACGGTAATGGAAGTGGCAGCGGAAATGGCAATGGCCAGGGAAACGGTAATGGCAATGGAAACGGTACCGGAAGCGGCAGCGGAAGAGGAATCGGTTCGAGCTCTACAGCGCATGATTATGTTACCGTTCCAAATAAAGTCGGTGATGACAGCTCCCTGCATGGAGACAAAACCGGAAAGAACAATTCTGATTACTACCGGGCGCAGAATGGTCTTACCTGGGAAGGAGATCATGTGAGCCTTGATTCCGTGATCGCGGATTATACAAAGAATGCATATGAAGGAATTTCATCGGGGCGTTATCCGAGTGGAATGGAAAATGTGATCAAAGATTATTTCAAGAACCTGAACGAATAAGGAGGAGTTATGACAGAGTTAGAATTATGTCAGCAGAATGTAAAAGCCTGTGAGGAAGAAATCGGCAAGGGCATTATTGGGCAAAAAGAAATTATCCGACAGGTAATGCTGGCATTACTTGCGGGAGGAAATGTATTGTTAGAAGGTATGCCGGGACTTGGAAAGACCATGCTCGTGCGTACGATCAGCGAAGTATTCCAGTTATCTTTTAAGCGTATCCAGTTTACACCGGATCTTATGCCAAGTGATGTGACTGGTACCAATATTATGGTAAGGGACGAGAAGGGGAGCAGCTTCCGCTTTGAAAAAGGCCCGCTTTTTGCAAATCTTGTACTTGCAGATGAGATTAACCGTGCCACACCAAAGACACAGTCGGCACTGTTAGAAGCCATGCAGGAGCATACGGTTACCGTTGGAAACGACAGCCACAAATTAGAAGAGCCGTTTCTTGTTTTGGCAACGCAGAACCCAATCGAAAATGAGGGAACGTATCCGTTGCCGGAGGCACAGCTGGATCGTTTTCTATTTAAAGTCATGGTAGAATTTCCGACAAGAGAAGAACTTCGCGGCATTGTAAATCTGACAGAAAATACAGAGAAACCACAGATTGAAAAAGTGATGGATGCCACAGGGCTGCAACAGGCCAGAGCATTTGTTGCACAGATTCCGATCGCAGATGCGGTCATGGATTATATATTAGATTTGGTGATGGCTACCCATGAAGAAAGTGCTTATATCAAAGAAGGTGCAAGTCCACGTGCGGCACAGGCACTGATCCGGAGTGCCAGGGCACGTGCGTTTATGGAAGGCAGATTTAATGTATCGTTTGAGGATGTCAAAAGCGTAGCTTATCCGGTATTGCGGCACAGAATCCTGTTAGGTTTTGATGCAATTGCAGAGGGCATATCTGCGGATACTGTGATTGCACAGATCATCGAGGCAAAGGAAAAGAGCTTATATGTTTAATTCGGAATTTTATGATATGCTGTCCCGCTTTTGTCTGGCGGTGAATCACAAAAGTTCTCTGAATATGTCGGGAAACCGCAAATCCATACAGAAGGGTATTTCCGCGGAATTTTCAGATTTCCGGGAATATATGCCGGGCGATGATCTGCGTCGGCTGGACTGGAATGTGTATGCCAGGCTGGACAAGATGTATATCCGGGAATATATGGAAGAAAAAGAGTCGGTGGTATCGATTCTTCTGGACACCAGTGAATCCATGAATTATGGACAGAAACCAAAGTGGGAGCTGGCAAGTCTTCTTGGAGCGGTGATGGCATATCTTGCATTGAATAATATGGATCGTGTCATGATCTATGATATGAAAAACATGCAGCGTCCTTACAATGTTTCCGGTGGAAAAAACGCTTTTCCAAAAGTACTCAGGTGGCTGGAAAGTCTGGAGTATTCCGGAAGTGTGGATATGTTTGCAGCATTAAAACAGATGCAGAGAAAGGGACCGGGGATCACCGTGCTTATCAGTGATTTTTTGCAGGAAGAATTGCTGGAGGAAGACAATGAACAATATGAAAAAATGATGCAGTATCTTCTGTATTGCAGACAGCGTCCGGTAATTTTGCAGACACTCTGCGGAGAAGAACTTCATGTCAGTATGGAAGGAACATTAAATCTGATTGATATGGAAAATGAAAGCAAGCTGCGTATCACGATGGATGCACGTTCGATCAAAGCATACGAAAACCAGCTGCAGGCTTTGGTGTCCCGCATGAAAAAGGGCGTGCGAAACGGAGGAACTTATGTCCTCTGTGACACGACACGGGATCGAAACCAGCTTGTATTTGAGGATTTAAGGGTGTTATATGATATTTGAAAGTTTATGGCCGCTTGCATTTGTGCTTGCGGTACCAATCATCATTGTTTTATATCTGCTGGTTCCTAAGGGAAAAGAGTATAAGATTTCTTCGAATCTCTTGTGGAAGAAATTATACCAGAACCAGCAGTCAAAAACATTTTTGGAAAAATTTATTCATAATCTGTTGATGTACCTGCAGATCGTGATTATATTGCTTCTGGTGCTGGCACTGATGTCACCATACATCCGAAAGGGTGGAACCGGAAGCGGAAATGTTGTCTATGTGTTGGATACCAGCGGGAGCATGCAGCATGAGAACGCAGACGGAGAGACCAGACTTGCACAGGCAGTTGCAGAAATCAAAAGTGACATTGCCTCATCCGATAATGGCACATTTTCCATCATCACAAATGATGGAACCGGAAGCAATCTACTTGCAGTTGCCTCATCGGATAAGAAAAGCCTGTATCGGTTGCTCGATCAGACGAAAGCTACAGATACTGCAGGAAATTTGAAAGATGCAGTGTCCGCGGTCCAGACGCTTGTGACAGATGCCGAGGGAAAAAAGAAAAATGATGTCATCGTCATGACGGATGGAGTCGGTGCAGCAGACACAAAAGAATTAACGTCTCTGTTTTCTGCACAGATTCGTGTGATGGGAGATGTGACTTCGAATGTTTCAAATGATTTTCTGTCTTATGCAAAAGGTGAGAAAGGGTACGACATTGCGGCCGGTTTTACGAACTACAGTGACAGCAAAGCCTCGCTTGAAGTAAGCCTGTACGAAGAAAAGAATGTGATTTCTGTCCGGCAGATCTCCATTGATGCGGGAGAGTCCTATACCTGTCTGTTTGAGGATGTGGACTGGAATGGAAAACCACTGCATACAGAAGCTGCCAATATTACGTTTGAGGGAAGCAATGCAAAAGATTCCCTCAAGGCAGACAACGAATGTTATGCCATTGCAGAATCTGCCAATGCCGTTTCCGCAGTACTTGTGGGCAAGGGAAATACTTATATTGAGAAAGCGTATCAGGCGGTGACTTCACAGACACTTCCGAAATCAGAAAAGGAAAGTGATCTGGATGTCAAAAAAGATACTGTGTGCATTTATGATGCAGATACTTCCGCCAAGCAGAATCCGGCGGTCAGCCGGCTGGTATTTGCGGATGGACAGGCAACTGGTACCAAAAAGAGTGTCAGTCTTACGGTAAGTGATACGGAGCTTACTTCCGGAATCAGTGAATTTGCGATTGGAGTCAATGAAACATATACCTATGATGTTCCATCCTGGGGAACCGGATTCTTATGGGCTGGCGATGCCTGTGCCGGTTACTATGGACAAAAGGATGGTGTACGTGTCGTCGTTGTCGGATTTGATATTCGCGAATCGGATTTTGCTTTGGCAGCAGAATTTCCGGTGTTTATGTCAAATACATTAAGTTATCTTGCGGACAGTTCCCTTCTGGCACAAAGTCAGTATGAAGCGGGAGAAAAGGTCCTGTTTCATCCGCAGGCAGATTTTGATGTAAGTACACTGGCGACAGACACCACGTATGCCGGTCTGTATACAGTAAAAGCAGACAACAAGAAAGAATCTTATGTGGTACACTTTGCCACAGATACACAGTCCGATGGGAGAATAACAGCAGAGGATGCCGGGGTAAAAAGCGCGTCACAGAAAATAATTGTAAAAAAACAATTGCGCAATGTCATTCTGGTATTGATCTTAATTCTTCTCGTTCTTGAGTGGATTGTCTATGTGCGCCAGATGCGCTATCGTGGAAAATTTTATCTGATTGTGCGTATTATGACGGCTTTGTTTGTGGTATTGGCACTGTTTGGATTTTCCGTGAATAAACGAAATGCAGAGAATACGACCATTTTTCTGGTAGACCTGTCAAAAAGTAATGCACAGAATGCAGAGGCGATGGATGCCGATTTGAAGAAGATGATCGCAAAGATGCCAAAAGACAACCAGTATGGAATTGTGGCATTCGGCAAAAATTCGCTGGTGGAACAGTTCGTTTCCGAGGAGAAGAATTTTCCCGGCATGATGTCTGCGGTGGATGAGACGGCAACGAATCTCGAAGATGCAGTTTCCAGAGGTCTTTCGATGATACCGGAGAATGCAGCCGGCCGTCTGGTGATCCTTACCGATGGAAAGGAAACAAAGGGAAATATCGAAAGCACAGCTTCTGCGCTGGTATCCAAAAAGGTGGAACTTTTGTCGGTATTGTACGATGTTTCCGTGGGGAAAGATACGTATATTGAAAATGTACAGATGCCGGGATATCTATATGCCGGGGATTCTTATTCCATGACGGTCAATGTGCAAAGCAATTATGATATGGATGCCAGACTTCAGGTGCTCCGCGGTTCCATGATGGAATCGGAAACGAAAGTTCATCTCAACAAGGGAGCCAATTCGTTTGTGTTAAAACAGAAAGTCTCCGGCGAGAGCGCGGAAAGTTTTACGGTACGGGTTGTGGCAAAAGGCGATACCTGTAAAGAAAATAATGACTATTATGCTTATGCGGCAATTCACAGCGTGCCAAAGATACTGGTCGTATCCGGTATGGATGAGGACAGCAGCAATTATGAGAAACTGTTGCGAGCGGCAGGATGCAATTACCAGACGGTATCTGCAATCAATGCGCCGGAATCATTAAATGATATGCTCGCATACAAGAGCATTGTGCTGGACAATGTATTCCGCACGGATCTGCCGCAGAAGTTTCTGGATAATCTGGATACGTATGTAAAAGATTATGGATGTGGTCTGATCTGTTGTGGAGGAGAAGAAAGCTTTGCGTTGGGCGGTTACCGGGATACGGAACTAGAAACACTCCTTCCGGTAGATATGGAACCGCGGGGAACCAATGAATCTCCGAGCATGGCAATGGTCATGGTCATCGATCATTCCGGAAGTATGTCCGAGATCGTGGATGACGGGGAGACGAATCTGGATCTGGCAGTTGCAGCAGCAGAAAATGCAGTATCGGAGCTTCGGGAGAAAGACTATGTAGGAGTGGTAGCGTTTGATGACACTTATACATGGGTCGTTCCAATTACCAAAGCAGAAGACAAAGACGGAATTAAAGAAAAGATTGAAACGATTCCGGAAGGTGGCGGAACAACAATCAAACCGGCGGTCAAAGCAGCAGTGGAAGCAGTGAAAGATTGTGATGCAGAAATCAAGCATGTTGTTCTTCTGACGGATGGTCAGGGAGAAACTACAAATTTTATGGATGTCATGGGACAATGCAAGCAGTCGGGAATTACGCTATCTACTGTAGCAGTGGGCGCAGACTCGGATACTTCTTTATTGGAAAAACTTGCAGAGGGTTGTGGCGGAAGATATTATTATTCGGATATTTCCACCGACATTCCCAAGATTTTTGCAAGAGAAGTATTCTTAAGCGGAGAGACGTATCTGCAGAATGGCACATTTACACTTTCCGTAAACAGCAGCAATGCCGTCACAAGAGGTCTTTTTGCGGATGGATGGCCACAGATCAGCGGATATGTCAGTTCTACGCCAAAGAGCAATGCAAATGTCCTGCTTGCTTCCGATAAGGATGATCCGGTTCTTTCGGTTATGCAGTATGGTCTGGGCCATACCGTTGCATGGAATACCGATGTGACAAACAAATGGACGAAAGCATATGCAGGGTCTGAGGATTATGTGCAGTTGTGGAAGCGCATTGTGGATTACAGTGTGGGAAATACATCAGAGGGAGATACCATAGATGTATCGACTGCAAACGGCACAACAACCGTGACCTATCATGCCAGTGAATATAACGAGAAAACCAAAGTGGAGGCGGTATATACCGATCCGGATGGCAACACGCAGACCGCGAAGCTGCAGGGCAGCGCACCGGGCGTGTATGAGGCAAAAATCGATACGGACATGACAGGAATTTACAACCTGAGTGTGCGCCGTATGAACAAAGATACGGTTGAAAATGCGTTGACAGCGGCAGCTGTCGTACAGTATTCCGATGAATACAAGTTCGCACTGACTAATGAAAAGTTTAAAGCATTTGTAAAACAATATGGAAAAACCATTACGGCAAATGATTCGCTGTGGAAGAAACTGAAAGCTTCCGCAAGGGCGAAATATGATCTGACCCGGTGGCTTTTGATTCTTGCCGTTTTGTGGTTTGTACTGGATGTGGCATTCCGCCGCTTCTCGTTCGTACCGACAGATACGAAGTTGTATGCGTTTATAAAAAAGCACTGGACGCAGAAAAAGAACAGGGCTATACTTTCTACGAAGACAAAGGATGTGCCAAAAACCGAACAGCCATCCGAAGAAGAGATACCGCAACAGAAAAAGGAAAAGCCAAAGAAAGCGCTGAAGGAGAAGAAAAAGAAACCCAAAGAACAACAGTTGGATACTTCGGCACTGCTTAAGAAAAAAGAACAGCGGCATCAGTAGGAGTGAACAAAATGCAGACAGCAAGAGATTTACAGAACCAGTTAAGAAATATTGATCACAAAAGCTACCCGGCTTATAAAGGACTGCGGGGCAGCTATCAGTTCGAAGGCTATGAACTTCATATCGATCATGTGCAGGGAGATCCGTTTGCGGCTCCCTCACATGTGCGTATAGAGGTTCCGCTGCGGGATGCAAAGTTTCCGGAATGGAGCACAAAAGATAACCTGACAAAGACGGCTCTGGCAGATGAACTGACCAGACAGTTTGAGCGTCAGGTCGCACACTATACGTTTAAAGCGAAGGGTTCCGGAAAAAGCGGATTACTTTCGGTTACACGATGCGGACAAGAAGTGTTAAAACGGACTGCATGTGAGATTGGAGAAAAACATCTGATCGCACGTTTTTCGGTCGGATTTCCGGCAAATGGAAGAACCATCAACGCCCGGGAGCTGGAAAAGATCCTGTTTGATTATCTTCCGGCCTGTGTGCAGCAGTCGTTCTATTTTAAAAATTTAAGTGAAGAACGTTTGCAGAAAGTGATTGCGCTCGCAGAAGATCAGGAGGCAATTCGCAGCCAGTTGAAAGAAAAACATCTGGTAGCATTTGTTGCGGATGGTGCGATTCTGCCGCGTGAGAGCGGAATCTCTTCCAGACCAATGAGAGAATCGGTCGCATTTTCATCACCGGACAGTCTGCGGGTATCCATGGAACTTCCGCATAAGGGAACCATCACGGGAATGGGAATTCCGGAAGGAATCACATTGATCGTGGGTGGTGGATATCACGGAAAGTCCACACTTTTACAGGCGTTGGAACTTGGTGTGTACAATTATATTGCAGGGGATGGAAGAGAGTATGTCATTACAAATGATACCGCAGTAAAACTTCGTGCAGAGGACGGACGTTTCATCAAAGATGCAGATATTTCCATGTTTATCAATGATCTGCCAAACAAAAAAGATACCCATCGTTTTTCGACGGAAGATGCCAGTGGAAGTACTTCACAGGCGGCTGGAATTATCGAGGCGATGGAAGCGGGAAGTCATGTGTTTTTGCTGGATGAAGATACTTCTGCTACCAATTTTATGCTGCGGGATGCCTTGATGCAGCAGGTGGTCAGCCCGGACAAAGAACCGATTACACCGTTTTTATCGCGGGCAGGAGAACTGTATGAGAAGGAAGGTATCTCAACCATTCTTGTGGCGGGAAGTTCCGGTGCTTTTTTCCATATCGCGGATACCGTGATACAGATGGACAATTATGTGCCTTTGGATATTACGGACAAGGCAAAAACATTATGTGCCAAATTCCCGGTAGAAGCAGAAAAAGCAAAACCGTATGTCCGTCCGGAGAGTGTCCGCATTATGACAAAGGATCCAAATGGAGTGAAGCCAAAGCGCGATTACCGCACAGGTGCAGTCAAAGGGACACCGGAGCGGCTGAAAGTAAAACTTCTGGGAAAAGATGGATTTGCACTTGGCCGGCAGAATGTCGATCTGCGCTATGTGGAGCAGCTGGTGGACAGTGAGCAGACGGCAGCTTTGGGCATGTTATTAAAATATGCTGTGGAAAAAATGATCGATGGAAAGAAGACAATCCCGGAAATCGTTTCATATTTACAGAAGCAATTGGAAACAAAAGGTCTTTCCTTCTTTGCTGACGGAGGATACATTCCATGTGGATATGCAATCCCACGCGTGCAGGAAATCTATGCATGTTTTAATCGTTACCGCAGATCGTAAGGCTTTGGGATAATGGTTGACTTTCCCATGGGGATGTGGTACGATTTCTAAGGTTTAAAGCAAAGAACAGAGATAGTACAGATTTAAGACATGCAGAGAGAAGCCGGCAGGTGCGAGGCTTTTGTACGAGAATCTGGAACCAGTCTGGGAGCTGCAGGATGAAGACAGAGTGTTTGTTTTACAATCTGGAGAAATTCTGCCGGAGGTCACCGTTATCAGAGACAGCGTAAGTGGCTGCTTACGGATGAGTGCAGGCAAGGCCTGAATTTAGGTGGTAACACGGATTTATATTCGCCCTAAACAATACAGAGATTGTATTGTTTGGGGCTTTTTTAAACCAATCATACAAATAAAATAAAAGATGGAGGTTCACATGAAAGTATCAAAATTAGTAGGATTACGATTTAAAGAAAAGCCAGCGGACTGTGTCATTGACAGCCATGCGCTGATGGTCAGAGGCGGATATATGAAATATGTCGGAAATGGTATCTATTCCGAATTTCCGACATTAAAGAAAATTACATCCAAGATTGAAGCAATCATCCGCAAAGAGATGAATGCCATCGATGGACAGGAAGTATTGTTCCCGGTTGTTATGCCGGCAGATCTGTGGGAAGAGTCCGGACGTTACGAGAGCGTCGGAAGCGAGCTGGTACGTCTGAGAGACCGTAACGATTCCAAGCTGGTTCTTGGAATGACACATGAGGAAGCTGCTGTACAGCTTGTTCGTGAGTATGGACAGTCCTACAACAAATATCCATTTATGATCTATCAGTTCCAGAGAAAATTCCGTGATGAGGCAAGACCGAGAGCCGGTCTGATCCGTGTGCGTGAATTTACTATGAAGGACGCATATTCGTTCCATACATCGCAGGAAGATCTGGAGAAATATTATGATGTATGTTACCATGCATACAATCGTATTTTTGAAAAGTGTGGTATTCCGGAGGTCGTAACCGTTGCATCCGATTCCGGTATGATGGGTGGAAATGTATCACATGAGTACATGCTTTTAACTCCGGTAGGAGAGGATTCCATCGTACTTTGTACTTCCTGTGATTACCGCGCAAATATGGAAGCGGCAGAGAACAAAGTGACAAATGAAAGTAAAGGAAATTTAGAAGAGTTACAGTGCGTGGAGACACCAAACTGCAAGACCATCGATGAGGTCTGCGCATTCTTAAAATCCGGTGTGAAATCTTCCTGCAAGGCGGTTGTATACCAGAAGAATGCAGATGATAGTTTTGTAGTTGCATTTGTACGCGGAGATTATGAAGTAAACGAGACAAAGCTTCGCAACCTTGTCGGCGAGGACATTCATCCGGCTGAGATTACAGCAGATGATCCATTGGTAGCCGGTTATATCGGACCTTATGGTATTTCTGATCAGGTTACTGTATACTGCGATATTTCCCTCAAAGGAATTGACAGTTTAGTAGCAGGTGCAAACAAAGAAGGATACCATTATACAGGACTGAACCTGGAAAGAGATCTGGGAGAAGTTGCATACTATGATATTTCCAAGGTACAGGAAGGAAGCACATGTCCTTGCTGTGGCAAGCCAACCATTACGATCAAGAGAGGTATCGAGGTAGGTAATATCTTCCAGCTTGGAACCAAGTATACCAAGTCCATGCATATGCAGTACACCGATGAGAATGGTGAATTACAGACACCAATTATGGGATGCTATGGTATTGGTGTGGGACGTATGGCTGCATCCATCTGTGAAGCACACCATGATGAGTATGGTCCAATTTGGCCAATCTCTATTGCACCATGGGAAGTGGAAATCTGCTGTCTGCGTGTGGATGATGAAGAGACGAAGGCCGTTGCGGATAATCTCTACAAAGACCTGTTAAATGCAGATGTGGATGTACTCTATGATGATCGTCATGAGCGTCCGGGTGCAATGTTCTCCGATGCAGATCTGATTGGTGCACCGATCCGTGTGGTTGTCAGCCCACGTAACTTAAAGGAGTCTGCAGTGGAAATCACTACAAGAGACAAGTCCGTAAAGGAAATGGTTCCGGTTACGGAAGCACTCGAGTTTGTGAAGAACTTAAGAGCAGAAATGTTTGCTGCAATCGAAGCAAAAGTAGAGCCGTATAAGTAATAATTGTGTCAGGATAAGAAAAACGTGGAAATCGCAGTTGTGATTTCCACGTTTTTTTGTAAATGTAAAGATTATTATTTTAACAATTCATCAGTCAAAGCATTCATTGCAGCAACATCAGCATCTTTCATGGTAGATTTGATGGAGACAACAGTGTCACATACAGTGAGGTCTTTCATGGTATCAAGGATGGCTTTCATGCTCTTTGCAGCAACCGGAGCCCAGGAACCATTTTCAATGATTCCGACTTTACGTTTCTGGTATGCTTTATGTCCAAGACGGTTTAAGAAATCTTCCATCGGAGGGAAGACACCGCCGTCGTAGCTTGCAGCAGCAATGACAAGTTTGCTGTAACGGAAAGCATCTTCGATGGCCTCTGCCATATCATCTCTGGTAAGATCAGTAAAAGCAACTTTTATGCCTTTTCCTTTTAAGATCTCTACCATTTTTTCTGCAGCTTTCTTTGTGTTTCCATGGATGGAAGCACAGGCAACAAGAACACCTTCGTCTTCCGGTTCATAGCTGCTCCAGGTCATGTATTTTTCAATGTAGTAACCTAAGTTCTCTTTTAAAATCGGTCCGTGCAATGGGCAGATTGTCTGAATATCAAGGGTAGCGGCTTTCTTTAACAGTGCCTGTACAGGAGCGCCGTATTTACCTACAATATTGAAATAGTATCTTCTTGCCTCGCATGCCCAGTCCTCGTCAGTGGAGAGTGCACCGAATTTACCGAAGCCATCGGCAGAGAAAAGTACTTTCTCAGTTGTCTCGTATTCCACCATAACTTCCGGCCAGTGAACCATTGGAGCCATGAAGAATTTTAAAGTATGTGATCCTAAAGATAATTCTTCGCCTTCGGCAACAGCCATGCAGCGGCTGTCAAGATCGGCGATATCGAAAAACTGTGGAAGCATCGCTTTGGCTTTGGCGCTCAGTACTAATTTGGCCTGTGGGTACTTCTCAGCCAGCATCTGGATATTGGCAGCGTGGTCAGGCTCTAAGTGGGAAATGACGATGTAATCTACTGTTCTTCCATTTAATGTGTTGGTTAAATTGGAAAACCATTCGTCAGTTTTTCTTGCATCGACCGTATCCATAACGGCAACTTTCTCATCAAGAATGACGTAAGAATTGTAAGACACACCGTTTGGTACGATATATTGGCTCTCGAATAAGTCGAGTGTTGTATCATCCACACCGATGTATTTGATAGAATCAGAAATAGTAACGTTACTCATTGTGTTATCCTCCTGTTGTAATTTATAATGTGCGTTTATTCTACCATGTTTGTGGAAAGGATTCAACTTTACCCGCGCAAAATAAAAGAGAATTCTTGCCTGTATTTCGAAGGCATGTTACAGTATATATATCGTGCAGAAAATGCAGGGCGAATGAATGATAGAAGTTAGAAACAGGAGTAACAGACATGGTAGATCAGAATACATTTACAGAGACCATACGTGAAGTCGCAGAAATTATCCGGACGAGCGCAGAACCGATGTCCCGGGAAGAGATTCTGGGTTATTTTAAAGATATGGAACTGAATACAGAACAGGAAAATATGGTGTTGGAATTTCTGCTGACACCACACGAGGAACCAGAAGAGGAAGAAACAGAAGAATCCAAGGTGGATGAGGCTGCAGAAAAGGAAGCAGAGGAAGCGGAAGATGCGCAGACTGGAAAGAATGATGAACCGGAGGATGTTTTACCGGATTCCCCAATGTTTCAGATGTATCTGGAAGAACTGAAAAATCTTCCGGAATACAGTGAAAAAGAGCAGATTGCAATGTATCAGGCACTTCTTGCAGGCGATGAATCCATGGTGCGCAAAATATCGGACGGCTGGATGAAAAATGTCCTTACGATGGCAAAGAATCTGGCGCTTTCTTCGGAAGGATTCGAGGATGTGGTGCAGGAAGGCAATATGGCATTGTTTCTGAAATTGTCGGATTTGTGTGGTTCCAAAGAAAAATGTGATGTAGAGGCGGAACTCGAGCGGGCAATCGAGGAAGCCATGAAGGCAAGTATCCGTGAGATGGCAGGCGAGGATGATAGTGAAAATGCTATTCTTGGCAAAGTATCACTGGTCAATGAGGCAAAGAACTATCTTGCAAAAGAAAAGGGAAGTGAACCTTCCATGCAGGAAGTGGGCGATTATACCAAAATGTCACAGGAAGAACTTGCTGATATTTTTGAACTGATTAAGAAAGCGGATGTCAAGAAGCAGGGTAAATAAGTTTGACAATTTCCTTTCTTATGTATAGAATAATGCGTAGATTGGACTGAGAAAAGGAGACCATACGATGAAAATTTTGATCGACAGCATAACGGAGGAAGTGACAAAGGCATTCGTAGACAATGGATATGATGCGAAGTACGGAAAAGTAACTTTGTCCAACCGCCCGGATTTGTGCGAGTACCAGTGTAATGGTGCGATGGCAGCAGCAAAAGAATACAAATGTGCGCCATTTATGATTTCAGATAAGATTGCAGAAGCTTTGACAGGAAATGCAATGTTTGAGAGTGTTGAGTCCGTGAAACCGGGATTCATCAACTTAAAGCTGAGCAAGGAGTACCTTGCAGGCGTAGTTACAGAAATGAAACAGGATGAGGGACGTTTTGGCTGTGAGGCAGCAAAAGATCCAAAGACCATTATCGTGGATTACGGCGGAGCCAATGTGGCCAAGCCTCTTCATGTAGGACATTTGCGTTCTGCAATCATCGGAGAGAGCGTAAAGCGTATCGGCAAATTCATGGGACACAATGTGATCGGTGATGTGCATCTGGGAGACTGGGGTCTGCAGATGGGACTGATCATTGTGGAATTAAAGGAGCGTAAGCCGGATCTGGTATATTATGATGAGAGCTATACCGGAGACTATCCGACAGAGGCACCGTTTACAATTTCCGAGCTGGAAGATATTTATCCGACTGCCAGCAAGAAGAGCAAGGAGGATGAGGCTTTCCGTGAGGCTGCAATGGAGGCAACCAGTCAGCTTCAGGCAGGCAGAAGAGGATACCGTGCTCTGTTAGAGCATATTTTAAATGTATCCGTTACAGATCTGAAGAAGAATTATGATAATCTCAATGTATCATTTGAACTCTGGAAAGGTGAGTCCGATGCCCAGCCATATATTCCTGATATGGTACAGATGATGAAAGACAAAGGCTATGCATACATGAGCGATGGAGCACTCGTTGTAGATGTTGCCGAGGAGACTGATACAAAGGAGATTCCTCCATGCATTATCTTAAAATCGGACGGAGCATCCCTTTACAGTACGACCGATCTTGCAACAATCGTGATGCGTATGCAGGACTATCATCCGGACAGCATTATTTATCTGGCAGACCAGAGACAGAGCATGCATTTTATTCAGGTGTTCCGTTGTGCGAGAAAGACGGGCATTGTGGATGACAGCGTAGAGTTAAAGCACATTGGTTTCGGTACCATGAACGGTAAGGATGGTAAGCCATTCAAGACCAGAGATGGCGGTGTTATGCGTCTGGAATATCTTCTCGATGAGATTAATGAAGAGATGTTAAAGAAGATCACCGAGAACCAGAAGGAAAAAGAAAACCTTGATATCAGTGACGAAGAAGCAAAGAAGACAGCCAAAATGGTTGCCTTAGCCGCTGTAAAATACGGAGATCTTTCCAACCAGGCAAGCAAAGATTATGTCTTTGATATTGAGCGTTTTACTTCGTTCGAAGGAAATACAGGACCTTACATTCTGTATACGATCGTCCGTATCAAATCTATTCTGTCCAAGTATCAGGCAGCCGGAAAGACATTGCCGGATACCGCACTGCTTGCAGCACATTCCGCAAGTGAGAAGAATCTGATGCTTGTACTTTCCAGATTCAATGGAATGATGGAAAATGCATTCGAAGAACTTGCACCGCACAAGATCTGTGCATATGTGTACGAACTTGCCAATGCGTTCAACGGATTTTATCATGAGAACAAGATTCTTGCGCAGGAAGACGAGCAGATCCAGCAGTCTTATATCGGACTTTTGATGCTGACAAAGAGTGTGCTCGAGGCATGTATCGATGTACTCGGATTCTCTGCACCGGACCGCATGTAAAATAATAGTTCTGAATTGAAATAGAAAGCATATAAATAAGCCATAGGGAATTGAAAAAGATTCCTTATGGCTTTTTTGTGTTATATCCATGAAAAAGGGGGAAGGAACATTCTGACGACATATCTTCCGATAGCATTTCGGACAAAGGTTACAGAGAGAGAATTAGAGGAGGCAGAGGAAATCCGTTTAAGAGCCGGACAGGCAATGGAGCTTGTGTATGCGGGAGGAAAAATCAAACGCATTGGCAATGTGACGGCAAAACAGATACGGGAAATGCTGAATTATCTGACAGGATATGCGCCGTATGCGCGCGAAGAGGAAATGCGGCAGGGCTTTTTTACGATCACCGGAGGACATCGCATCGGCATCAGCGGGCACACCAGTTATTCGATGGAAAAAAGCAATATGCAGGCAGACAGGCTGTATGACATCAATGCAATCAACATGCGTATCGCCCACGAAGTAAAGGATTGTGCCATAGAAATCATTCCATGGATCAGAGATGGAGAAATGTTATATCACACGATTTTGTTTGCACCGCCGGGGGTAGGAAAAACAACATATCTGCGGGATTGTATCCGGCTTCTTTCGAAAGGCGAGGGAGGAACGCATCAGAAGAAGGAAGCAGGAAGAAAAGTAGCTGTGGTCGATGAGCGCTCCGAGATTGCCGCCTGCTATCAGGGAATCCCGCAAAATGATCTCGGTCCCCGCACGGATGTGCTGGATAATTGCCCGAAGGCAATCGGTATGCAGATGGTACTTCGTTCGATGTCTCCGGATGTTATTGCTGTAGATGAGCTGGGAGGAAAAGAAGACTTTGCGGCTGTGGCACAGGCAATGAAATCCGGTGTTACTGTTCTCGGAACGATGCATGCCAGAAGCGTGGAGGAAATTTTTTTAAGAGAGGAGGCATGCCGTAAATGGGGGAAAGAAGGGAAAATGCGGTTTGTAGGACTAAAAAGAAAAACACCCAGTATGGCGTGGGATAAGAACAGAAAAGTGACTGTGTTTGATGGAACCGGGAGGGTGCTATGGGAAAACTGATAGGAATTCTACTGATTTTGGGCGGTTGTGCAGGACTTCTGTACCAATGGATGAAGGTGCAGCGATGCAGGGCTTTGCTTATGGAAGAATGGATCAGAATCTTTGTCGCTTTTGAATATGCATTAGAGAAAGAACATGTTCCTATACAACGCTTTTTCCTGCGATATGATGGCCGGCTGCCGGAGGTGGAGCGCTTTTTTGAAAGAGTGCTGCAATTGCTGGAAAAAAATGAATATCCGAGTGGGCAGATGGTGTGGGGCATGGTTCTTAAAGAGTGGGAAAAGAAATTCGCATTGAAGGAAGAGGCCGGGCATACACTTAGAGCAGCGGGCGATGCTTTTTTTGGAGAGAACAGTCAGGAAAATCTGCGGTGCATGCAGGGATGCAGACAGCGCATGGAAAAATGCGTAGAAAAAGAGCGGGAGGAATTTGTACGTCAGCGCAGGGTGTATATGCCGGTGGGAATGCTTGCGGGGCTGATGTTGGTGATTCTTCTCGTATAAGGAAAAGAAAGGGATGCTATGAGTGTAACGATTATTTTTAAAATTGCGGCAGTGGGAATTGTTGTTACGGTATTAAGCCAGGTGCTAAAGCACAGTGGCAGAGAGGAGCAGGCGTTTCTGTTAAGTCTGGCAGGATTGATCATCGTATTATTCTGGATCGTGCCGTCTATCAGTGAATTGTTTCGGACGATGGAAACGTTTTTTTCCATGTGATGATCGTAAAAGTCGGACTATTGGGGATTACGGCAGTGTTTCTTGCACTGATCCTGCAAAAAGAAAAGTCAGAATTTGCAATGCTTCTCGTACTTGCGGCGGGAATGATCCTGTTTACTTATATATTATTGCGCATGCAGACGATCGTTTCGTTTTTATCGGATATGCTTGATTATCTGCCGGTGGACAAGACATATCTGCTCCCGCTTCTTAAGATGCTTGGAATTGCCTATATTGCAGAGTTTTCTTCTTCAATCTGCAAGGAGTCCGGATACAGTGCGATTGCAGGGCAGATGGAGCTTTTTGCGAAACTTTCAATCGTGGCATTAAGTATTCCGGAACTGATGTATTTGATGGATGTATTGGAGAAATATCTGTAATGGTTTGGGTGAAAAAAAGCGTGGCAATGATTCTGTTTCTTGGAATATTTCTGATGCCACAGACGGTACATGCCGCAGAGGATTACATGGATGAGATGATGCAGGAACTAAAGCTGGATGAGGTAGATGAGGCCGTGGAGGAAAATGTTACACAGCTTCCGGACAAGTATACCTTTTCGGATATGGTGCAGAGTTTTGTGGCGGAAGGAACAGATGGAATCAGCCGGGATCATATATGCGATTATGTATTTGACCTGTTTTTCTACGAGATTGCAGCAGTAAAGCCATTGTTTATCCAGATTATCAGCATGTCGATACTGTTTGCCTTTTTTGGAAAACTGCTTGTCACAAAGTCACAGTATGTATCGGAGATGAGCTTTTTTGTAGTGTACACCGGAATCATGTTGTTGCTGTTGCAGTCGTTTCAGCTGATCAGTGAAGTTGTGGAAAGTGGCATCGGAAAAACAACTTCTTTTATGACCGCATTTATTCCAACCTATGCCACAACGCTGCTTTTGTCGGGAAATACGGCATCGGCAGGCTCGTTTTACGGACTGGCATTTGGTATTGTTTATGTTTTGGAACTTGCCATGAAATTTCTGTTTATTCCGGGCGTACATATCTATGTACTGTTGGTATTGCTGGATCACTTGTTTGAGGAATCTAAACTTTCCAAATTTGCCGAACTGTTTGAGAGTGGGATTTATCTGTCTTTAAAAGTCGGTCTTGCAGTTGTTATGGGAATGGGAGTGGTGCAGTCACTGATTGCACCTGCAAAAGACCGTCTGTCGGTAAGCAGTCTGTATCAGGGGCTTAAAGCAGTGCCAGGGGTTGGAAATTCGTTTGGAGCAGCCGGAGAATTACTTGTGGGATGCACAATTATGATCAAAAACAGCATGGGTGCCGCAGCTTTGCTTGTGCTCGTTATTCTTGGTCTCGAACCAGTACTCAAAGTCCTTTGTTTTCATGTGATGTACCGGCTGGCGAGTGCCGTGCTTCAGCCTTTCTGTGATAAACGTCTGGCAGAGAGTATTGCGGGCGTGGGAAAAGGATGTGGCATTTATCTGAAAATTATGTGGAATGCACTGCTTTTATTTTTTCTTACAATTTCCATGATCGCGGCCTCCACAGGATTTATCAATTAAATGAGGGAAGGACATATCATCGATGCATATCATTTTAAATTTTGTAAAACAATATTTTATATTTATGTTGCTTTTGTTTGTGTTTTCTTATCTTGTGCCAAAGGAAAATTACAGGCGTTATTTTAACTTTTTTATCAGTGTCATGATGGTGGCGGCATTGTTTTTTCCGTTGCTTCAGATATCGGAGAAAGAGGTTGCGGCACAGACAAAAGCACGTTTGGAGGAAATCGAAGAGAAGATAGGGGATACACAATATTATCAGAAGGGGGAGAATATTTTTGAACAATTTCTTTCAGATGAGGGACTGGCTGAAACAGAAAATAAAGAACCGGACGAAAACTGATTTTCTTATTATGATACTCATCGGTGTTCTGGTGCTGATCGTCATGATCCCCACAGGAACGAAAGAAACATCCGGAAAAAGCAAGCTTACCGGAAACAAAAGCAATGAGGAAAATACGAAAGAGTATGGACAGGCAGACGGAATCTCGGACAGTGAATATGTCGAACAGTTAGAAGAACAGATCCGCATCCTGATCGAGCAGATGGATGGATGTGGTAAAGCAAATGTCATGATAACACTTGCGGACGACGGACAGACTTATCTGGACAAAAACTGCAAAACAGACGAAAAAGCGAAGGAGGAAACCACCGTGATTTATGACACCGGAGAGGAACAAAAGCCTTATGTCATAAGAAAAGAACGCCCGCATGTAGAGGGCATGGTTATTGTGGTACAGGGCGGAAATTCTCCTGCAGTAGTGACCGAAATAACCGATGCAATGATGTCATTATTTGATATCGAAGCGCATAAAATAAAAGTAGTAAAAATGTCAGCGCAGGAGGAATAGCTGTGAAAAAAATCGTACATAAAAATCAGATTGTGATCACGACACTGGCCGTACTGATCGCAATCGCCGGGTATGTAACTTACGACAAGAAAAATGCAGATCCAAAGGAGGAACAGGTTGTGACTTCCGTCAATGCAAACGATGCTGTCTCGGATAAAGAGGCGGATTTTACAACCGATATTGCATCAGATATTTCGGACGGAGAAACAGTGGCCACTGCATCTACGCAGGAGGTGAACAATCCGGGGGAAACGGTACTTACCAGTGCGCTGGTACAGGATGCAGACTATGCAGCAAAGGTAAAGCTGAACCGTGAGCAGGTACGCTCCAAAAATAAGGAGAGCTTACAGGCAATCATCGATAATGAAACGCTTGATGATGCCCAGAAGAAAGCTGCTGTAGATGAGATGATCACTTTGACCGATATCGCGGAAAAGGAATCCAATGCAGAGATGATGCTTGAGGCAAAGGGATTTACCGATGTTGTGGTAAGTATCAGCGATGACGCCTGTGATGTGGTACTGAACATGGGAGATGTGACAGACGCAAAGCGCGCACAGGTCGAAGACATTGTGAAACGCAAAACCGGGGTGGCGGCAGAAAATATTGTAATCACACCGATTGAATAAAGAGTTGAAAATACATATTTTTTAGGGTAAAATAATGAAGTATATGCGTTATGTAATTTGATTTGGAGGATATACTGTGAGCGACTTAAGAAAAGAAATAGAAAAAAGACGTACCTTTGCAATTATTTCCCACCCGGATGCAGGTAAGACAACACTGACGGAGAAGTTCCTTCTCTATGGAGGCGCAATCAATCAGGCCGGTTCCGTCAAGGGAAAGGCAACGGCAAAGCATGCGGTATCCGACTGGATGGAAATAGAGAAGCAGAGAGGTATCTCAGTAACTTCTTCCGTGTTGCAGTTTAATTATGATGGATATTGTATTAATATTCTGGATACACCGGGACATCAGGACTTCTCGGAGGATACGTACCGTACTTTGATGGCGGCGGATTCTGCGGTAATGGTCATTGACGCCAGCAAAGGTGTAGAGGCGCAGACACGTAAGCTTTTTAAAGTATGCGTGATGCGCCATATCCCGATTTTTACATTTATCAATAAAATGGACCGCGATGCCAACGACACATTTGAATTGCTTGATGATATCGAAAACGAGCTTGGTATTGCGACTTGTCCAATCAACTGGCCGATTGGTTCCGGAAAAGAATTTAAGGGTGTTTATGACAGAAGAACGCGTAAAGTCATGACATTTGCAGATACTTTAAAGGGAACCAAAGAAGGTTCTGAAAAAATCATCGATATCGATGATCTGTCTCTCGTGGATGAAATCGGAGCAGACAAAAAGGCTCAGCTGGATGATGAGATTGAACTTCTTGACGGTGCAAGTGCGGAATTTGATATGGAACTGGTAACAAAGGGTGAACTTTCACCGGTATTTTTCGGATCTGCCCTTACAAACTTTGGTGTGGAGACATTCCTGCAGCATTTCCTGCAGATGACCTATGCACCGTTAGCTCGTAAAGCAGACATTGGTATGATTGATCCGTTCCGGGATGAATTTTCTGCATTTGTATTTAAAATTCAGGCGAATATGAACAAGAATCACCGTGACAGAATCGCATTCATGCGTATTTGTTCCGGTAAGTTTACCGCCGGAATGGAAGTCTATCATGTCCAGGGCGCCAAGCAGATCAAACTTGCACAGCCACAGCAGATGATGGCGGACGAGCGCAAGATCGTGGAAGAAGCATATGCCGGAGATATTATTGGTATTTTTGATCCGGGCATTTTTTCCATTGGAGATACACTTACCACGGCAAAAGAAAAATTTCAGTTCGAGGGAATCCCGACGTTTGCACCGGAACATTTTGCGCGTGTGCGCCTGATTGATTCCATGAAGCGTAAACAGTTCGTAAAAGGTGTTACACAGATCGCACAGGAAGGTGCCATTCAGATTTTCCAGGAGTACAAGGGTGGCATGGAAGAAATCATTGTCGGCGTTGTCGGTGTGCTGCAGTTCGATGTGTTGAAATTCCGGCTGGAGAATGAGTACAATGTGGACATCCGACTGGAAAATCTTCCGTATGAGCATATCCGCTGGATTGAAAACAAAGAAGAAGTGGATGTGGACAACCTCACCGGAACCTCAGATATGAAGAAAGTCATCGATATGAAAGGAAATCCGCTGCTCCTGTTCGTCAATGAGTGGAGTGTCGGTATGACACTTGACCGAAACGAGGGACTGGTACTGGCGGAATTCAGCAAAAATTAAATATTCAAAAAGAATGAGAACAGATAGTGTTCAAATCAAAGGAGGAAATATATGCAGATTGTAGAAGTGACAAAAGACAATTTTGAGCAGGAAGTACTCGGAGCAAAAGTTCCGGTCGTAATCGATTTCTGGGCAGTATGGTGTGGTCCATGTCAGATGCAGTCACCGATTCTTGATCAGGTGGCAGAAGAGTTTGGCGATAAGATTAAAGTCTGCAAAGTCAATGTGGACGAGCAGCCGTCCCTCGCACTCAATTATCAGATTGCAAGTATTCCGACACTTGTATTTATGAAATACGGCCTGTTCCAGCAGAGAATGATCGGATTGCAGGACAAGCAGACAATTACTGATTATCTGCAAACACTGCTTGACGCGGAATAGAAGAATCGATATAATAAAGGCAGTTGCGTATATGCAACTGTCTTTTTTATTCCCCATGTATTTAAATTTAAGTTTATGATTGACACGAAGGCAAAAATATAATATTATTAGAACATGAAAACGAACATAGGTTCGAGTTAAGGAGATCATTATGGCAAAAGAAGATAAATTGAAGGCATTGGACGCTGCGATTGCACAGATTGAGAGACAGTACGGTAAAGGATCTGTCATGAAGCTTGGAGATAATTCTGCAAATATGAACGTTGAGGTTGTTCCGACAGGATCCCTCAGTCTGGACATTGCTTTGGGACTTGGTGGACTTCCAAAGGGACGTATTATTGAGATCTATGGACCGGAATCCAGTGGTAAGACAACCGTTGCCTTGCACTGTGTTGCAGAAGTACAAAAGCAGGGTGGTATCGCGGGCTTTATCGATGCGGAGCATGCGTTAGATCCGGTATATGCCAAGAATATCGGTGTAGACATTGATAATCTGTACATTTCCCAGCCGGATTGCGGAGAGCAGGCGTTAGAGATCACAGAGACCATGGTGCGTTCCGGAGCAGTAGACATTGTAATCGTGGATTCTGTTGCAGCACTTGTTCCGAAGGCAGAGATTGATGGTGATATGGGAGATTCCCATGTGGGTCTGCAGGCGCGTCTGATGAGTCAGGCACTTCGTAAGCTGACCGGTGTCATCAGCAAATCAAACTGTGTGGTTATCTTTATCAACCAGCTGCGTGAAAAAGTTGGTGTTATGTTTGGTAATCCGGAGACAACAACCGGTGGACGTGCGTTGAAATTCTATTCATCTGTTCGTCTGGATGTAAGAAGAATTGAAGCATTAAAGCAGGCTGGAGAAGTCGTTGGTAACCGTACAAGAGTGAAGGTCGTAAAGAACAAGGTTGCTCCGCCATTTAAGGAAGCAGAATTTGATATTATGTTCGGTCAGGGAATTTCCAAGGAAGGGGATATTCTTGATCTCGCGGCCAATGTCGGAATCATCAGCAAGTCTGGTGCATGGTATGCTTACGAAGGTGATAAAATCGGTCAGGGACGTGAGAATGCAAAGAACTATCTGCGCCAGAATCCGGATTTCTGCAAGATGATCGAGGAGCAGGTAAGAGAACATTACTTTGCACAGGAAACCGAAGAAGAGCCGGAAGCAGAGGAGAAAGCAGCAGAGGCTGACAAGGAATAGAGTGAATGATTACCGTAACAGAGTATGAATCTCTGGGGAAAGGTAAGCTCCGCGTGCGTTTTGATAACGAGGCGGAGCTTATTTTATACCGCGGAGAAGTAAAACAATGGAAGCTTCGCGAGGAAGCACAAATATCCGAAGAAGAATATCAGAAGCTGCTTACCGAAGTGGTTGGAAAGCGCGCTAAGAAACGAGCCATGCATTTGCTGGAACGTATGGACCGTACAGAGAAGCAGCTGAGAGATAAACTGGAGGATGGTAAATATCCGCAGGTTTGTATTGATGAAGCGATCGCGTATGTCAGAAAATATCATTATATTGATGATTATCGGTATGCCTGCACATTTATCCGGTATTCCCAGGAGAAGATGAGCCGGCTTCAGCTGAAGATGAAACTGACTCAGAAAGGAGTTCCAAGAGATCTGATCGACAGGGCTTTGGAGGAGGAATACTCTGGAGAAGAATCGGTACAGATTGCACGCCTTTTGGAAAAGAGAAAGTTTGTTGCCAGAGAAGCGGACGAACGTGAATTTCAGCGGACTTACCAATATTTATTGCGCAGAGGGTTTCGAAGTAGCGATATTTTAAAAGTCATGAAAGCAAAATCGGAATTTTAGACAAATCAAGGGCGTATTGCTTGACATCATTAAGCAAAAAGGATAAAATTAATACGTTGTAAAGTTATGACATGAAAAGAGTTTTCTTTTTGTTATATGTACAATGAAAACTTAATAAAGGAGGTGCTCCTGTAGTGGTGCCGTATGTAATTACTGCTATCATCACATTCGTAATTACTGCTGTTGCTATATGGTTTATTTCTGCCGAATATCACAAGAGGGTAGCCAATACAAAGATTGGTAACGCAGAAGAAAAGGCCAGAGGCATTATCGATGAGGCTGTAAAGACTGCTGAGAACAAGAAGCGCGAATCTATGCTTGAGATCAAGGAAGAGACCATTCGTTCTAAGAATGAACTCGACAAAGAAATCAAGGAGCGTAGAAATGAAATCCAGCGTAACGAGCGTCGTATTGTGCAGAAGGAAGAAAATCTGGACAAGAAGATGGAAGCGATGGAGAAGCGTGAAGCAAGCTTTAATGCCAAAGAAGAAGAGTTAAAGAAGCAGAAGGCTGAGATAGCAAAATTAAATGAGCAGCGTGTACAGGAACTGGAGAGAATCTCCGGATTAACCTCTGAACAAGCAAAAGAATACCTCTTAAAGACCGTCGAAGAAGATGTAAAACTTGACACTGCAAAGATGATTAAGGAAATGGAAAATCAGGCAAAGGAGGAAGTTGCAAAGAAAGCAAAGGATTATGTAGTGACTGCTATTCAAAAATGTGCTGCGGATCACGTTGCAGAAACTACAATTTCAGTTGTTCAGCTTCCGAATGATGAGATGAAGGGACGTATCATTGGACGTGAGGGACGTAATATTCGTACCTTAGAGACAATGACAGGTGTAGATCTGATTATTGACGATACACCGGAAGCGGTCATCTTATCAAGCTTTGATCCAATTCGAAGAGAAGTTGCAAGAATTGCACTTGAAAAATTAATCGTAGACGGACGAATTCATCCGGCTCGTATTGAAGAGATGGTAGAGAAAGCTCAAAAAGAAGTTGAGACCATGATTCGTGAGGAAGGTGAGGCGGCTGTACTTGAAGTCGGCATTCACGGAATCCATCCGGAACTGGTTCGCTTATTGGGTAAGATGAAATTCCGTACCAGTTATGGACAGAATGCATTGAAGCATTCGATTGAGGTTGCACAGTTGACAGGACTTCTTGCTGCAGAAATCGGCGAGGACGTCCGTATGGCAAAACGTGCAGGTTTATTACATGATATTGGTAAGGCTGTTGATCATGATATGGAAGGTTCCCATATTCAGCTTGGTGCAGATTTGTGTAGAAAATACAAAGAATCCGCACTTGTAATCAATGCTGTTGAATCACATCATGGAGATGTTGAGCCAGAGAGTCTGATTGCATGTCTGGTGCAGGCTGCTGATACAATCAGTGCTGCGAGACCTGGCGCAAGAAGAGAAACATTGGAAACATACTCTAATCGTTTACAGCAATTAGAGGATATTACAAATGGTTATAAGGGAGTAGAGAAATCTTTTGCTATTCAGGCAGGTAGAGAGATTCGAATCTTGGTTGTTCCTGAGCAGATCAGTGACGCCGACATGGTTTTATTAGCTCGTGATATTTCAAAGAGAATTGAATCTGAGTTAGAATATCCGGGACAGATTAAAGTCAATGTCATTCGTGAGTCACGCGTTGTAGATTATGCGAAATGATTTTTAATGAGCGAGAGGGCTGTCGCCTGAACGGTTGATGACCGTTCAGGTGATGGCCTTTTTTTACTGTATGGGAAACAGCACCGGAGATAAAGTAAAATAAAGGAGTCCTAAATAGTTATAATAAGAGATTGAACTTGATTTTATAAAGATGTGGATGTAAAAGGAGGAGAATACAATGATTGAACGTATGAAACGATTGGACAGAAAATTAATGTATCAGGGATCTATTTTGGATGTTTACAAAGATACGATGGAGTTCCCGAACGGAACGCACGAAGAATGGGATTTTGTTTCTCATCGAATGGGAGCGGCTGCAATTCTTCCGGTACTTCCGGATGGAAGAATCGTAATGGTGCGCCAGTACCGTAACGCTTTGGAGCGAGAGACACTGGAGATTCCTGCAGGCTGCAGAGACAGCAAGACAGAAGATACCAGCGTATGCGCCGCAAGAGAGATGGAGGAGGAGACCGGTTATAAGAGTAAACATGTAGAATATCTGCTGTCTCTTCGTACAACGGTTGCATTCTGCGATGAGTTTATTGATGTGTATGTAGCGACAGATTTAGAGCAGGGAAAGCGCCATTTGGATAATGCAGAAAGTATTGATGTAGAAATTTATACACTGGATGAACTTTGCCAGATGATTTACGAAGGGGAAGTGCAGGATTCAAAAACAGTTGCTGCAATTATGGCATACAGTAATAAAATAAAGGGCTAGGACATATTCTGAAAAGAAGATATTAGTATTATTGATGGATGGAATATGCGAAAAGAACTGGCAATAGGAATATGCTTTTGTATAGCGGGGATGCTTACCGTCTGCTTTTTTGGATATACGTATTTTACGACCTATGGTTTTTTGAATGCGTATCATATGCAGGCATTTGCGGGAGCAAAATTAGAAGTCCCGGCATTAATTGGAAATATTATGTGGGAGCGTGGAAAATTATTTCTGCTCATCTGCCTTGTGGCGTATACGCCTTTGAAGAAGGTTGCACCACTTGTTCTGCGATGTGGAATCTGTTTTACAGCAGGGGTATTTCTTGCGGCATGTATGCTGAATATGGGACTTCGCGGCATTATATTTTTTGTGATGTCACTTTTCCCGCATTGTCTGTTCTATTTGATAGTGTTGCTCCTGATTTTTGGAGTGGATACACACAGTTTTTACAATCGGAAGAGTCCGGTAGTAAAGAGAGTGATATATTATGGAGTGGTTGGAATTGTATTTTTGCTCGGATGTATTTCCGAAGTGATAATTTCTGTGCCGCTGTTGCAGAGAGTGATTCGACTCATATGCACCTAAAAAAATGAAAGACGTTATGCTCTGGAGGGGGCTTACGTCTTTTTTTGATGCCTCCGTTTACTATGTATGGGAGTCGGGTTGGTACTGCACGGGCGCACACACTTGGTTCTTCCTACACTGGCTATCCAGAATTGCGAATTTGTAGCAACCCTCCCCCTGCCTCCTTGATGATTCCTGTCCGTTCAAGTTTCGACATCGGGGCACGTTTGTCCGTCTAGCACAGATGACGTCCGAAGTATTTTGTGCAGGCCTTAGTGGTGTGGGTGAAGAATACCGTGCCCGCGGGTCGCATTTGCGCCCTCGTTCTATTAGCAAATAAATGTAGTACTACGACGGGCGACACAATGGAGAGCGGGCACATTAAAATTTATGAACCCCACCACTTAGGCCTGCTAAAAATGCTGAGCGCATCTGTGCTAGACGGACAAACGTGCCCCGGTGTCGAAACACGAGCCGGACACGAAAATAGAGGCAGGGGAAGGATTTCACAACTTCTGCAATTCTGTCTAAAATCGTGTAGGAAGAACCAAGTGTGTGCGCCCGTGCAGTACCAGCCTGTCCTCCATACGCAAGTTGAACGGAAGCATCAAAAAAGGACTACCGTAAAGGCAGTCCTTTCAGAGAATTCTTTATTTTGCATTGAGTTCCGCAATGTCGTAAATGAGACGTTTGGAATCTTCCCAACCAAGGCAAGGATCTGTAATCGACTTACCATAAATGTGATCGCCGATTGACTGGTTTCCTTCCTCAATATAACTTTCAATCATGAGACCCTTAACAAGTCCGCGGATATCAGTAGAAAGCTGACGGTTGTGCATTACCTCGCGGGCGATACGAATCTGCTCCTTGAATTTCTTCCCAGAGTTGGAATGGTTCGTGTCAATGATAGCAGCAGGATTTACAACATCCATCTTTGCATACATATCATGAAGACGAATCAGGTCTTCGTAATGGTAATTCTGAGTTGTATTACCATGTTTGCTGACAGCACCACGAAGTACAACGTGTGTCAGTGGATTTCCGGTTGTCTGAACTTCGCTTCCACGATATACAAAGTGATGTGGATGCTGGGCAGCATATACAGAATTCAGCATAACGGAGAAATCACCACTGGTCGGGTTCTTCATACCGGATGCAACGTCAAAACCGCTGACAGTCAGACGGTGCTGCTGATCCTCAACCGAACGTGCACCGATGGCAACGTAAGAGAGGAGATCTTCTACATATCCCCAGTTCTCAGGGTAAAGCATTTCGTCTGCACAGGTAAGACCACTCTCAGCAATCGCACGGATGTGCATTTTACGCATTGCGATGAGACCTTCCACCATATCCGGTGCTTTTTCAGGGTCTGGCTGGGATGCGATACCCTTGTAACCTTCACCTGTTGTACGAGGCTTGTTTGTGTAAACACGAGGAATGATGATCAACTGGTCTTTGACATCTTCCTGGATTTTTGTAAGGCGGCTCACATAGTCGCAAACAGAATCTTCATTATCTGCGGAGCAAGGTCCGATGATAACGAGAAAACGGGAATCCTTTCCGGTGATGACATCGGAAATCATAGCATCACGCTGTTTCTTTAATTCTGCAAGCTCCGGAGTAAGCGGATAATCGCGCTTGATTTCTTCCGGAGTCGGTAACTGATTTAAAAATGTAAAACTCATAGTCTACTCCTTAATAAGTGATTTTGTATAGACATACATGGGTTATCTTAATAGAAAAGTCGGAAAATGTCAATTTTGTGGCAGGAATTTCTTTATTTTTATACAAAAAATTGTTATAATAATAAGCACATTTGCACCAGGGAGGTAACAGTGATGGAAAATTTACTGTGCGTCAAGGGACGCATTGTTGGTAAGGGGAAGCCCCTTGTTTGTGTTCCGATTATGGAAAAGACAAAAGAAGCAATTATAAAAGAAGCAAAGCGCCTTGCGGAGCATCAGGTAGATATGATTGAGTGGAGACTGGATGCGTTCGAAGGGGTACAAAGCCCGAATGAGATTCGAAATGTTTTAGAAGCATTACGACCGATTGTGGAAAATACGATACTTGTTTATACATTCCGTTCAAAAAATCAGGGTGGATTACTGGCATTGGATGCAGAGAAAATCTATGACATTCATCAGCTTGCCACAGAGTCGGATGTAGTAGATTTTGTGGATTTGGAGTTTTTTGAGGCAAAGAAAGCAGCAAAAGAAATCAAAGAATTACAAAGTCGCGGCGTTCATGTGATTGCTTCACATCATGATTTTGCACAGACACCGGACAGAAGTGTGATGCGGATGCTGCTGGAGCAGATCTATGAAAGTGGAGCAGATGTCGTAAAGCTTGCAGTCATGCCACTGAATACAAAGGATGTGCTGCATTTACTTTCTGAAACTAATGCATTTCATGAAAATCATCCGGATCGTGCACTGATTACGATGTCGATGGGGGCAAAAGGCGCAATTTCTCGTGTGTCGGGAGAGTTCTTTGGTTCCTGTGTAACATTTGGTGCCGGTGAGCAGGCGAGTGCTCCGGGACAGTTACCGATGAGTGATTTAGAAAATGTTCTTGGAATTCTTCACGAAAGCATCAATCGATAACGGCTTTTGTATATGTAAACAATAAAAAATCCAGTGTCTGATGTTTATTTTGTTCAGACACTGGATTTTTATTATGCACCCGGCGGGAATCGAACCCGCATCTCAGGAGTCGGAGTCCTACGTTCTATCCATTATACTACGGCTGCCCACACAATGAAGCTTTATGCAATCACGTGCGTTTATAAATATATCATATCTTAACAGATTCGTCAATAAAAGAACCAGTGTCTGCCCGACAAAAAAAGGTTGCTTAGAAAATCAAATAGTGTTAGACTATCTAAGTGATTGAGATAAGTAAGAAAGCAAATTTATATAGAAAATTGAGCAGGAGGATATCATGCAGCAATTAAAAGACTTTATTATAAAATATAAGCGATATATTGGTGCCGCAGTAATTTTTGTTGTACTTGTTTTAATATTAGTAAACTGTACCGGACCAAAGAAGGGGAATACTGACACACAGGCCGGAACAGAAATAAGCGGAACACAGGCAACAGAGTATCAGTTGGAAGGCAAGCTTAAAAAGAATGCAGATCCGGAACTGGTTGAACTTATTAAGAATTATTATACTGCTTATGCAGCTGGAGATATTGAATCTCTTGAGCCATTGGCACAGCCATTGAGCGATAATGAAAAGAGTTATATCGGAATATTCTCGGATTACTATGAGAGTTTTGACAATATCGTATGCTATTCTATGCCGGGAGCGACCGATGATTCTTATCTGGTTTCAGTATGCTATGATTTGAAATTCTACGAGATTGATACTGCAGCTCCGGGAATGGATTTCTTCTATGTAGAGAGAGACGGAAAAGGAAACTTATATATCAATAATGTATATTCTTCCTATAACTTCAATTTCCTTGATGAGGATCTTGATGCAAATCTTTATTCTTTGATTTTAAATTATGAAAAGAGTGATGATGTAGTTGCTTTACAGCAGCAGGTACAGGCAAAATACGATGAGGCAGTTGCCAGCGATGAAAAACTTGCTAATATGGTAGGTGGCACATTGCGCAGTGCCATGACAAAATGGAGAGATTCTGTTGCAGCAACACAGGATACAGAGGACGCAACGGATGTGACTCCGGCAACAACGGAAGAAACTCAGAAGACAGAGACCACAGAGTCTAAGGATGATTCAAAAAAGGATTCAAAAGATAATACGGAATCCAAGGATGATACAAAGAAAGATGATACAAAGGCTGACGACAATAAGTCAGATGACAGTAAGAAAGACACCAAGAAGGAGTCCGGTACGGTTAAGACAAAAGATATCTGTCGTGTACGCGCTAAGGCAAGCACAGATTCTGAGATGATCGGAACTGTTAATAAGGGCGTGAAATTAAAGAAGATTGGTACGGAAGGTGACTGGACAAAGGTTAAGTTCCAGGGACAGACCGGATACATTAAGACAGAGTTCTTAAAGAAGGTTTCATCAAAATCAAGTGACAGCTCTGACACCGGGATGGTCAAGACAAAAGATATCTGTAATGTACGTGCCAAAGCAAGCGCAGATGCAGAACTTCTTGGAAAAGTAGATATTGGTGTGAAACTGAAAAAACTAGGAACCAGTGGAGATTGGACAAAAGTAAAATTCCAGGGTAAGACAGGATATATCAAGAGTAATCTGCTGAAAAAGGTGAAAAAAAGCTGAAAAGAAAAATGAGCGGAGGCTGGGAAGTCTCCGCGTTTTTTACACGTGAGGGAAAATAAGTGGAAGTCAGAATAAATAAATTCCTGAGTGAGGCGGGGGTATGCTCCAGAAGAGAAGCAGACCGTCAGATCGAAGCAGGAAATGTTACAATTGATGGGAAAATTGCGCAGATGGGAGATCGCGTGTCAGAGGGACAGCAGGTGTGCTTTCAGGGAGTTCCGGTAAAAAAAGAGGAGGAAATGATTCTGATTGCACTGAACAAACCGGCAGGAATCGTCTGTACAGCAGAAAAGAGAGAGAAGAATAACGTCATTGATTATCTTAATTATCCCAAACGCATTTATCCGGTAGGAAGACTGGATAAGGATTCTGAAGGGTTGCTGCTTTTGACAAACAATGGGGATATTGTCAACAAAATGATGCGTTCCGGAAATATGCATGAAAAAGAATATATTGTGACCGTGAACCGACCGGTTACAGATTCTTTTTTGCATGGAATGGCCAATGGTGTACCGCTCGTAGAACTGAACACTACAACACGCAAATGCAGGGTGGAACGCACAGGCAAAAAGCAGTTTCGCATTGTTTTAACACAGGGACTGAACCGTCAGATTCGTCGTATGTGTGAATATTTTGGTTATCGTGTGCAGAAACTGGTACGTGTGCGCATTATGAATATTGAACTGGGGAATTTAGAACCGGGCAAATATCGGGATGTGACATCTCAGGAGTATAAACGGCTCCTGGAGCTCATTGCATCTTCGAGTAATGCGCCTGTTCGCCCGGGAAAGAAGCAACCGCAGAATGAGCGAATGCGCACAAATTCAGATCCGCGAAAAGAAACAAACCGGAAGAATGCAAATACGACGAAACGTTCACAAAATCGTCTTCATGGTACATTTACCGTCGTGAACAAAAATATAGATCGAGAGAGAACACATGGAAGCAAAAAAGCAACGGATTGAACAACTGGTTGAACAATTAAATAAGGCATCAGCTGCATATTATAACGGACAGGATGAAATTATGTCCAACTATGAGTGGGATGCGATGTTTGACGAACTGGTTACCTTAGAGAAGGAAACCGGATATATTATGGCAGAGAGCCCGACACAGAATGCAGGTTTTGAAGAAGACGGAAGTGGAGAAAAGGAAGCGCATGAGTATCCGGCACTTTCGCTTGCAAAGACCAAGCAGATTTCAGAATTGCAGGACTGGGCAGGAGAACGGCCAATCTGGCTGTCCTGGAAGCTGGATGGACTGACACTTGTGCTGACCTACGATGGGGGAAAACTTACAAAGATTCTGACCCGCGGAAATGGAACAATCGGAACGAACATCACCTTTTTAAAGGGCGCAATCAGCGGATTTCCGCAGAAGATAAAATATAAGGGACATTTGGTCGTTCGAGGAGAGGCGGCAATCTCTTATACGGATTTTGCTTTGATCAATGATATGATCGAGGATGATGATGAAAAATATGCCAATCCAAGAAATCTGGCATCCGGAACACTGAATCTGGATGATCCAGAAGAAGTAAAGAATCGCCATGTAAAGTTTCATGCATTTACACTGGTACATCTGGATGAGGAGATGCTTTCATGGGGAGAACGCATGCAGTTTCTGGAAAATCTGGGCTTTAATGTTGTGGACAGGGAAGCTACGGATGCGGGAAAACTTCCGGAGGCGATTGAGCGGTGGACGAAGAAAGTAGAAAATGGGCAGATGGATGTGCCGGTAGACGGACTGGTCATCTGTTATGATGATACGGATTATGCGGCATCCGGCAGTGTGACAGGACATCATGCGACGAGAGCGGGCTTTGCTTTTAAGTGGCAGGATGAATCGGTGGAGACAAAGCTGGATTATATTGAGTGGTCCTGTGCGGTATCTACCATTTCACCAGTAGCAGTATTTGAACCGGTGCAGATTGAAGGAACCACGGTTTCGCGCGCATCCCTTTGCAACCTCAGCGAGATTGAGCGCCTGGGAATTGGAAAAGAATGTACTTTGGAAGTTATTAAGGCAAACAAAATCATTCCAAAGTGTATTGCGGTCAAGGATGCTGTGGGAGAGGTTGAAATTCCAACTGAATGCCCGGTATGCCATGCGCCGACGGAAATCCGCATCAGTAAGAACAGCGGTACCAAGACACTGCATTGTACCAATCCGGATTGTACAGCAAAAAATGTAAAGAAATTCACCCGCTTTGTCAGCAAATCGGGCATGGATATTGATGGGCTTTCCATTCAGACAATGCTGAAGTTTATTAACGAGGGGTATATCCATGAGTTCGCAGATATTTATCATTTGAAGGATCATTTTGATGTGATCAGTCAGATGGAGGGCTTTGGAGAAAAGTCCGTAAACAATATGGATAAATCCATTGAAAAAAGCCGAAATGTACATCCGGTCAATTTTATTTTTGCATTGTGTATTCCGCTGATCGGAACGGATGCAGGAAAGAAAATCGTCGGGTCCATTGGATTTGAGGCTTTTTTGAAGCGGATGGAGCATCAGGAAGGATTCGAAGATATTGATGGAATCGGAGCGGAGCGTTCCAATTCGATTCTGGCCTGGTATGCAAAAGAGAGCAATCGAATGTCGCTTGTGCATTTGTTAGAGGAACTTTCCATTGAACATGTAGAGCCGAAAGATACTTCGGAGGGTACCTGCGTTGGTATGACGTTTGTAATAACCGGCGATGTTCATCATTATAAGAATCGTGATGAATTCAAAGCATATGTAGAGAGCCAGGGTGGCAAAGTCGCAGGAAGCGTATCTGGAAAGACCAGTTATCTTGTAAATAACGATGTGGAATCCAATTCGTCCAAAAATCGTAAAGCGAAGGATCTTGGAATCCCAATTATTTCAGAAGATGAATTTGTAGCACAGTTTGTTCGGTAATGACAGACTATTTGAGGGATTAGATTAACAGAGTGCTACAGAAAGTGAGGAAATTATGCCAATCAGAACACAGAGTGATCTCCCGGCAAAGGAGATCCTTGAACAGGAAAATATATTTGTAATGGATGAAAATCGTGCGATGCATCAGGACATCCGTCCAATCAACATCGTGATTTTGAATCTGATGCCACTGAAAGAAGATACCGAGCTGCAGATTTTGCGCTCGCTGTCGAATACACCATTACAGGTAGATGTGTCGTTTATGGCTCCGGCTTCCCATGCGTCTACCCATACATCAAAGAGTCATCTGAACCAGTTCTATCAGACGTTTGATGAAATCAAACAGAAATACTTTGATGGACTGATCATTACGGGAGCGCCGGTTGAGCAGATGGAATATGAGGAAGTGGACTACTGGGAAGAAGTCTGTGAAATTATGGAGTGGTCAAAGAAACATGTGACCTCGACCTTACATCTTTGCTGGGGTGCCCAGGCTGGCCTTTATTATCATTATGGAATTCCGAAATATGACCTGAGCCAGAAGAAATTTGGCGTCTTCCGTCACAGAGTGATGAATCGTAAGATTCCGCTTGTCCGCGGATTTGATGATTATTTCTATGCACCACATTCCCGTCATACAGAGATTCGGGAAGAGGACATCTTAAAACATGAGGAGCTCACCATCCTTGCAAAGTCGGAGGAAGCAGGGGTATTTCTTGTGATCAATCAGGATGGAAGCCAGATTTTTGTGATGGGACATCCAGAGTACGATCGCATGACATTGGACAGTGAGTACAAGAGAGATACCGCAAAAGGATTGCCGATCACGTTGCCGTGTAACTATTATCCGGATGATGATCCAACACAGCGGCCGATGTTGCAGTGGAGATCGCACGGAAATATTATGTACGCAAACTGGATCAATTATTATGTCTATCAGCAAACGCCGTATGAATTTGTTGATGCAGCGGAGATTATTGGAAAATAATTAAATAGTTTCTTTATTTTTTACATACGATAATGTATAATGACTTGACGTACAGAAAACTGTACATTATAATAAAAGTACAGAAAACTGTACGTTCTTATGAGGGGGTGTTCTTATGTTAGCAGTTAACTATACAAATTTACGTGACAATATGAAAACATATATGGACAAAGTTACGGATGACTATGAAACAATGATTGTAACGCGTAAAGACAATAAGAATGTCGTTATGTTATCGGAAGAGACATATAACAATCTGATGGAAAATGTTTATGTAATGGGAGATAAAGCAAATTATGATTGGTTAATGGAGTCAAAAGCGCAACTTGAAAACGGAAATTTTTCTGTGAAAAAGCTTGCGGAGGTATCTCTGGATGAATAAGGTGTTCACGGATAATGGATGGAAAGACTATGTCTATTGGCAGACAGAGGATAGAAAGACACTAAAGAAAATAAATAGTCTGATAGAAGATATTTGTAGAAATGGAAATCAGGGTATTGGAAAACCGGAACCCTTGACTGGAAATCTGGCAGGATTTTGGAGTAGACGGGTAAATGATAAGGATAGGCTTATATATAAAATCGATGAAGAAAATGTATATATTTTAGCCTGTAGATATCATTATAGTGATAAAGTAAATTCATAAATTTTTATAGACTAACAAAAGGAAAAAATGCACAGAAAATAAGCACCAACAGAAAGATGAGGTGATCACTCAAAGAAACTTTCTGCCGGTGCTTATTTTATTACAACTCTGCCATCAGAAAATTCAGAGAACCCTTTGGGTTCTCTGTTCCTTTTTCCAGAAGTGAAATCAGTCCACAGATGGTATCTTCAATCTCTTCTTTGCTGGAAGGAACCAGCGTATTATCCAGTTTTACCGTTAATATAATCAATACAATCTCAGCCAATGCTTCGGGATGTTCGCAGTGTATGACATTTGTCTGTGTACCCTGTCGGATGATTTCCGCAAGGACTGGCTTTAATTCGCTGATCAGATGATGCATATATTTCTGATGGAGAAAAGCTTTCTCCTGGGCAGCGGCTCCGGTTCCGACCTCTGTTTTAAGAAAGGCAGAAGAGGAATTTCGACAGGCCTGAAAAATCATGGCCATACGGGTAAATGGCGAGATGTCCGTCTGCTCCGCGAGATGCTTGGCCGTATCCAAAGGCGCCTCATAGCTTCGTTTGACCAACGCTTCAAGGATTGCTTCTTTGGAAGGAAAGTAGTAGTAAATGCTTCCTTTGCCGATTCCTGCGGTCTGTGCAATCTCGCTGACCGATATCGTAGAAAGTTCTTTCGTCACAAGAAGGGACTGCAATGCATCTAAAATTTTATCGTATTTCATCTGTTTTGGCATATTTTTTATCACCTGTCATATATGAGTATTCCTCTGTATCATAACACATCCCCCAAAAAAACGCGATGTAATATTATACAAAAAATCAGAAAATGCCCCCTTTTATTCTTACAGGATGAATAATTGACCGCCGGTCGAAAAAGTGCTAAGTTAAATATATAGCAATTCGACCGATAGTCGAAAAGACGTGAGAAGGAGGAGAAAAAATATGAAATATGCAGATATGTTTGCAAGGGTAAAGGGCATGTTCATGCAGGCAGATGTCAGTGATATCACAGAGCATCTGGCTTATCAGTTCAACATTACAGGAGAGGCAGAAGGCATCTTTTATGTGGAAGTAAAAGAAGGAAAGCTTTATGTAGAACCTTATGAATATTTTGACCGGGATGCAATCTTTATCTGTTCGTCAGAGACATTGTTTAAACTGGCAGAGGGAAAGACCGATCCGATTCTGGCATTCACCACAGGAAAATTAAAAGTAGAAGGAAATATTGATAAGGCACTTCGCCTGAAGGAACTCATCGACAGTAAGAAAGCATAGGTGAAAAATGATGTGGAAGATTGTGGCAGTGGCAGGCCTGGCCGGACTTGCGTTAGCAGAGGCCGGGGGCTGTACATATTTTTACCGAAGAACTATGATGCGCTATAACGCAAAGCGGGAACGCACGATGAAGATGTCCGGTGTCAACTGGGAACAGTACTATGAACAGATGGCGCCGAAGCGGGAGTGGATGATGCAGCAGCCACATGAGGATGTATGGATTCATTCCGATGACGGACTGCGGCTTCATGCCACGTATTTTAAGGGAGCAGAAGAAAAAAAGGCAGTCATCTGTTTTCACGGATACACGAGTGACGGACTATCGGATTATGGAAGTCTGTCCAATTACTATCTGAAACGGGGATTTCGTATGTTGCTTGTGGATGCCAGAGCCCACGGACAAAGCGAAGGAAAATACATAGGCTTTGGAAACAAAGACCGTTACGATGCGTTGGGCTGGATCTTGTGGATGATTCAAAAAGTCGGGGAAGATGCAGAGATTGTGCTGCATGGTGATTCAATGGGAGGAGCCACAGTCCTGATGGCCAGCGGACTGGATCTGCCAAAAGAAGTAAAGGCAATCGTCTCTGACTGCGCATTTACTTCGCCAAAGGCAGTGTTTACGCATGTACTGCATACTATGTATCATATGCCGGCATTTCCGATGATTCCGATTGCGGATGCAGTCAACCGGAAAAAAGCAGGATATGGACTCGATGACTGCAATGCCGCGCGGGAAGTGCGAAAGGCGAAGGTACCGATTTTATTTATCCATGGCGACAGCGACAGTTTTGTACCTTGTCACATGTGTGAAGAACTATACGAAAACTGCGCCTCACAGAAAATGAAACTTATCGTAAAAGGCGCAGGACATTGTGAGAGCTATTATAAAGAAACAGAGCAGTTTGAAAAAGCACTGGATGAATTATGCCGGAAAGGAGCAATCAATTGATGGAAACAAGAAATGGATATCAGGTGTATCCGCTTACTGTAGCGCAGAAATTTCATTTATTTTATCTGCCATACTGCCCGAATGCGGCAGTACTCAATATTGGAACAAGTCTGACGATTGGAACAGAAGTGGATTTTGATGTACTTCGCGAGGCCATTTATAAGGCCTACGAGCGCAATGAGGGAATGCGTATCCGTTTTACGAAAGATGAAGATGGTACTTGCTATCAATATGTTGTAGACAGCGAGACCGATAAAAAGGAACGGACGATTGACTTTGTGGATTTTTCCGACAAAACAATGGAAGAAGCTGCACAGATCATGCAGAAATGGACCACGGTTCCGTTTGAATTTGAAGATTCACCGATGAACAAAATTGTCATGATTCATACACCAGACGGATTCAATGGCGTGTATTTCCTGGGGCATCATATGGTTGTGGATGCACAGTCGCTCATTGCTTTTTTGAAAGACATCATTGAGATATACTGCAATGCAAAGTATGAGGGCGTGCCTTATCCGAAAGAAATGTGTTCCTATATTGAACAGCTGAAAAAAGATCTCCTGTACGAAGCCGGAAGTAAAGCACAGCAGAAGGACCGCGAATTTTTTGAAAACATTATCCGACAGTCGGAGCCGGTATATAACGGAATCAAGGGCATTGGAAAGCTTGAGGCAGCAAGAAAGATGTTCCATGCACCGAAGCTTCGCACGGCATTCAATGCGACCGATGATGTGAAATCGGCTTTGGATATCTTTCATCTCGAGGAGGAACCGACCCGAAGGCTGATGGATTTCTGCAAAGAATATCATATCTCGCTGGCATGTCTGCTGCTCATGGGACTGCGTACTTATTTCCAGAAAGAAAATGGACAGGACGATGTGTCGATCAACAATGCCATCGCCAGACGTGCAACATTAAAAGAAAAGAAGAGCGGTGGAACTAGAATTCATTCGTTCCCGTTCCGCACGATTTTTTCAAAGGACATGAAATTTATTGATGCAATCTATGCCATAAGGGACAAACAAAACGAGCTGTTCCGCCATGCAAATTACAATCCGACCGAGTATTTTGCGTATCGTTCCAAAGTGTACAAACAGCCGAAAGCGGGACTGACCTATGAGCCAATGTCTCTGACGTATCAGCCGATGACCTTGCGGGAAAAAGGACTTGATGATATGGGTGGCATTCCGTATAAGACAAAGTGGTATCCGAACGGAATGACCACACAGGCAATGTATCTGACGGTGATGCATCGGCCGGAGGACAACGGATTGGATTTCAATTTTGAACATCAGGTAAAAGCGGTAAGCAGAAAAGACCTGGAATACCTGTATTATTACCTTTGCAAAATCATGTTCAAAGGTGCAGAAAATCCGCAGCTTACGATTGGTGAGATCATTCAGTTAGTGTAGAAAAAGGAGAGAGTTATGTTTGAACAGTTAGTGGACATTATATGTAACTATGTCGAGGTAGAGCCGGAAAATGTGCATCCGGAGTCTCGTTTTATGGAAGATCTTGGATTTACGTCCTTTGATTTTATGAGCATGTTAGGAGAGATTGAGGAAACGTTCGACGTCGAACTCGAACAGGAAAAAGCAGCTGGTATCCGCACGGTGCAGGAAGCGGTCGATTATCTGGAAACATTGTAAGTCCAATCGGAAGGAGAAAATTATGGAATATCGTATCTATCATACAATCAAAGAAATCGTAAAGCATGCAGAAGATACCTACGGCTCCTGCGATGCGGTGCGATACAAAACCGGCAAAGACACGATTGAGGCGAAAACATATCGGCAGATTGGAAAGGATAGCCGGCATTTTTCCAATGTAATCGAAAAACTCGGACAGCAGGGGGCGCATATTGCATTGGTTGGTGTGACTTCGTATCCTTGGCTTGTCTCATATTTTGGAATTGTAAACGGCGGCAGTGTGGCGGTACCGCTGGATGTGGCGCTTCCGACAGAGGAACTGTGTGAGCTGATATGTCGGGCAGATGTCACGATGCTTGTGGTGGATGACATGCGAAAAGATGTGGTTGAAGCTGCAAAGAATACTTGTCCGTTTTTGCAATATATCGTATCCATGGGGCAGGAACCCGTTGAAGGTTGTCTGTCAATGAAAGATCTGCTCGCAGAGAGAGCAGAAGATATTCGTGTGGAAAATACAGAAAGCACCCGTGCAGAAAATGCAAAAGGTACCGGTACAGAAAAAGAGATCGATCCGGATGCGCTTTGTACGATCATGTTTACTTCTGGAACGACAGGAAAAAGCAAAGGAGTGATGCTGACTCAGCGGAATCTTGCGGAAAATGCGACTTGCCTGGATATGAAGATCGAAGAAAATTCAGTGATATTATCCGTGCTTCCGATTCATCACGCATACTGTCTGAGCATGGATATCTTAAAAGGATTTTCGGTGGGAAGCACAATCTGTATCAATGATTCGCTCATGCGCGTGGCGAGAAATATACAATTGTTCCGGCCGCAGATCATGCTGATGGTTCCGTTGATGATCGAAAGCCTTGCGAAGAAGTTAGAGGCTGCAGAAGGACTTCCGGCAGAAGTTGTAAAAGAGAAAGTGTTCGGTGCACAGTTCCATACAATTTTCAGCGGAGGTGCGTATCTGAATCCGGATTACATTGACTTGTTTGCACGTTATGGAATTTCGGTGCTTCAGGGCTATGGAATGACGGAGTGTGCACCGGTCATCGCAACGACGGTCGCATGGAACCAGAAGAAAGATTCCGTCGGACAGCTGCTTCCAAACTGTGAGGCAAAGTCGGTGGACGGCGAGCTTTGGGTGCGTGGCAGCAGTGTGATGTCCGGTTATTATAAAATGCCGGAGGAGACAGCGGCAGCATTGGAAGACGGCTGGCTGAAAACCGGTGATCTGGGTTATGTGGATGATGAGGGCTTTGTCTATCTGACCGGCCGAAAGAAGAACCTGATCATTACCAAAAACGGAGAAAATGTCTCGCCGGAAGAAATCGAAAATAAACTGAGCACAAAGCGGCTCGTGGCAGAGGTGCTTGTGCGAGAGGCAGAGGGCGTCATCGAGGCAGAGATATTCCCGGATCATGAATATGCCGCGAAAGCAGGCATAGAAGATGTGCCGGCAAAACTGCAGGAAATCATCGACAGTTACAATAAAGATGTTCCGGCATACAAGCGCGTGTACCGCCTGAAAGTGCGGAAGGAAGAATTTCCAAAGACTGCGTCGCGGAAAATAAAAAGAAAAATCTAAAAAGTTGGAAATCGAACATACTTTCTGATATAATAAAATGTGGATGCGGCATGTAATTCCTGCCACATCCACATTTATTAGGAGGTATCAGATGGAAGAACAGCACATCTATATTGCAATTGATCTGAAATCATTTTATGCTTCGGTAGAGTGCGTCGAGCGCGAACTCGATCCTCTGACCACCCATCTTGTCGTGGCAGATGCAAGCCGCACGGAGAAGACGATCTGCCTTGCAGTATCCCCATCTCTGAAAGCATACGGGATACCGGGGCGGGCGAGACTGTTCGAAGTGGTGCAGCGCATCCGGCAGGTGAACAGGGAGCGTGTACGCAAAGCACCGGGGCAGAAGTTTACAGGAACATCCCATTTTATAGAAGAACTGAATCAGCATCCGGAACTTGGTGTCGATTATATCGTAGCGCCGCCGCGCATGGCTTTTTATATGGATTACAGCACAAGAATTTATGATGTATATCTGCGCTATGTGGCACCGGAGGACATTCATGTGTACTCCATCGACGAAGTGTTCATGGATGTGACACATTATCTGAAAACCTATCAGATGACAGCAAAGCAGCTGGCATCAAAGATCATTATGGAAATCTATCGTGACACCGGAATTACCGCGACGGGCGGTATCGGTACAAATCTGTATCTGTGCAAAGTCGCAATGGATATTATGGCAAAGCATGCCTATCCGGATGAGAACGGCGTGCGCATTGCTTTTCTCGATGAGATGACATACCGCAAATATTTGTGGGATCATCGGCCGTTGACCGACTTTTGGCGGGTAGGACATGGATATGCAAAAAAGCTTCAGGAAGCGGGCCTTTATACGATGGGCGATATTGCGCGTTGCTCAATCGGAAAGCTGGGCGAGTTTCACAACGAGGAACTGCTGTACCGCATGTTTGGCGTGAATGCGGAGCTTCTGATCGACCATGCCTGGGGATATGAACCGGTGACCATGGATCTGATCAAAGCCTATAAGCCGCAGTCGAACAGTCTGGGCAGTGGACAGGTTCTGCAGTGTCCGTATGATTTTGAAAAGGCAAAACTCATCGTGCGCGAGATGACGGATCTTCTCGTTTTGGATCTGGTGGATAAGAAACTTGTTACCGATCAGATGGTGCTCACGGTAGGGTATGATATTGAAAACCTGTCTGATGCCAGGAACAGTTATCGGGGCGAGGTCAAAGTAGACCGATACGGAAGAAGTGTGCCGAAGCATGCGCATGGCACCACGAATCTCACGGAGCCGACATCCTCCACGAAGCGGATTATAGATGCAGTCATGAAGCTTTATGATGAGATCGTTAATCCGAAGCTTCTCGTCCGCAGAATTAATGTTACAGCGAATCACCTTGAGGAAGAAACGAAAGCAAAAGAAGCGGCATCTTTCGAACAACTGGACTTGTTCACGGATTACGATGCCCTGGCAAAAGAGCGCAAAGAGGAAAATGAAAAGCTTGAAAAGGAGCGAAAGCTGCAGGAAGCAATGCTTAGCGTAAAAAAGCGTTATGGAAAGAATGCCATGTTAAAAGGCATGAACCTGCTCGACGGGGCAACCACCATGGAGCGTAACCGTCAGATCGGCGGACACAAGGCATAAGGAGCGTGCTATGAGCGACATCTATAATATCAAAACAACGAATAAATACGAGGACATCATCCATCTGCAGCATCCGACATCCGCAAATCATCCGCAGATGCCGATTGAGGACAGGGCGGCGCAGTTTTCGCCTTTTGCGGCTCTGACCGGGTATGAGGATGCTATCCGGGAAACACAGCGGCGGATGGAAGAACGGTTCCGGAAGATGGAACCGGGGAATGGAGAGAAAGCAGGTGAAAATGAAGAATAAGAGTTTAAAAAATGTAAGCACCATGATAATTCTTTTGCTGGCAGTTATAGCGGTCATGCTTATTGTATGTAAATACAGATCAGACAAAAAGGAATCTGTACAGCCTGTTACCATAGGAGATCTGGCAAACCCTGATTCTGAGAGCGCAAATTGTGTATATGTCAGGGAAAATGGAAAATATGTGCCGTTTCTGGTTATAACAAACAATTATGAGGATGGATATACATTGCTTCTGAGAAAAGAAATTTTGGAAGAAGAGCATCGGATGAATGATTACAGTTCCTTTTACCAGGGAAGTGAGATTGACACTTTTTTGAACAGTGATTATTTTAATGAACTGGAGGAAATCCGTAAAAAAATAAAAAATGTATCAATTACTATCGTGGACAGGGACTCTATAGGATCCAGCGGATCTGGTACAATAAATATAAAAAGACACGTTTTTCTGCTGTCGGCAAGGGAATTGTGCTATGATGTGGAAAATGAAGGGAGAGAGCTGGAATATTTTAATACTCCGGATCATAGGATTGCAGAATATCACGGGGAACCGGCGAGCTGGTTACTGCGGACGCCTTCAACATTCTATTTGTCAGCCGTATGTGGAATTGCACAGGATGGACAACTTTCGTCGGCAAATACATATGACAAGTTTGGAATCCGCCCGGCTTTTTGTGTTGATTCTGCAGAAAAAATAATAGAGAAGGAAGGCATTGTTAATGGAAAGAAGGTATATGTCATTGAGTAAAAGAGAAAAAGAGGGAACTATTTGCATTTACCATGAGGGTATGTTAACGTAGTTAATATAACGACATGCCGAGTTCTATATAAGACTTGGTTTAGCAACGAGAGAAAGGAAAACTATATAATGAGTAAAGAAATACCTTACAAGATTTATCTCGAAGAAAGCGAGATGCCAAAGCAGTGGTACAATGTCCGCGCAGATATGAAGAACAAGCCGGCACCAATTTTAAATCCGGCCACTATGAAACCAATTACCGTGGAGGAGCTTGCTCCGATCTTTTGTACCGAACTTGCCAAACAGGAACTGGATGAGACAACACCTTATTTTGATATTCCACAGGAAATCCGTGATTTTTACAGAATGTATCGTCCGTCACCATTGGTACGTGCGTATTGCCTTGAGAAAAAGCTTGGCACACCGGCACATATCTACTACAAATTTGAGGGAAACAATACATCCGGAAGCCATAAATTAAACTCTGCCATCGCACAGGCATATTATGCCAAAAAGCAAGGCTTAAAAGGTGTGACAACAGAGACCGGTGCCGGACAGTGGGGTACCGCGCTTTCTATGGCATGCTCCTATTTTGATCTGGACTGCCAGGTATACATGGTAAAAGTATCTTATGAGCAGAAGCCATTCCGCCGCGAAGTAATGCGTACATACGGTGCAAAAGTGACACCATCCCCATCGATGAACACCGAAGTAGGAAGAAAAATAAACGCAGAATTTCCAGGAACGACCGGAAGTCTTGGCTGTGCAATTTCTGAGGCAGTAGAGGCAGCTACCACACAGGAAGGTTACCGCTATGTACTCGGTTCCGTATTGTCTCAGGTACTGATTCATCAGACTGTGATTGGATTAGAGACAAAAGCAGCGCTTGATAAATACGGCATCAAAGCGGACACCATCATCGGATGTGCAGGCGGCGGTTCGAACCTTGGCGGCCTGATTTCTCCATTCGCAGGAGAAATGCTCCGTGGAGAAGCTGATTATGAGATCATCGCAGTTGAGCCGGCATCCTGCCCGAGTCTGACCAGAGGTCGCTATGCATACGACTTCTGCGATACCGGAAAGATCTGCCCGCTCGCAAAGATGTACACTTTAGGAAGCGGATTTATTCCATCCGCAAACCATGCCGGCGGACTTCGCTACCACGGTATGAGTTCCATCGTATCCCAGCTGTATGATGACGGTTATGTAAAAGCAAGAAGCGTGGAGCAGACCGAAGTCTTCAAGGCAGCAGAGACATTTGCAAGAGTCGAAGGAATCCTTCCTGCACCAGAGAGCAGCCATGCAATCAAAGTGGCAATCGACGAGGCACTCAAATGCAAAGAGACCGGTGAAGAGAAGAACATCGTATTCGGTCTGACCGGTACCGGATATTTCGATATGGTCGCATATCAGAAGTATAACGACGGTGAGATGTCCGATTACATTCCAACCGATGAAGAGCTGGAGAAGAGCTTTGCAACATTGCCGAAGGTGGATCTGTAATTGTATTATAATCGCAATTTTGAATGCAATAACCAATGTAGTAGTAAATGTAGTAGAGATTGATCAGCCAGGGCGCTTGCATCGAATAGGATGTAAGTGCCCTGGTCTATTTTGGTAAGGATAGTGGGGTAGCCGTAGATAGTAGCGTCAGTTGTGTATAGCAGGATAGTAGCGATAATTGGGGACAGCAGATAGTAGAGCTGTTGGGACATAACAGGGGAATAATATTTGCGGGGCTGCGGTGCGGGGGGCACATAGAGAAAAATCTCCCTCTGGAACCCCGTTTTCACCCTTGAAAGCTTATTAATATTTCGCTCGGGGGTATATGTGGAAAAATTGCAAGCTAATACCCCGCTTTCCTGTAAAATGCGGGGTATTTTGAAATGATTTTTTCGGATAGACCCCAAACGGGATTTTTTAAGGTGCTTTTTGTGCGAAAATGGGGTACCGGAGGAAAATTTTGGTGTATATACCCCGGGAAGTATTTATTTTGAAAAAAGATTCGATAGCAGATGGGTAAATTGTAAAAATGTCTATCAAAATAATATATAAATTGTAGAAATAAAGAAAAAAGGGGCGTATAATAAACTTATGACGAACTGAATTGTGATGAATGGTATAAAACCTGTCTCTTATACACATCTCCG
>ERZ1026854.72-NODE-72-length-74155-cov-8.194211_pt1 | contig 74155 bp, 55 predicted proteins | sample MGYA00380157_ERZ1026854 | MGnify/ENA primary metagenome ERZ1026854 (study PRJEB33269, sample SAMEA4719793) | human gut metagenome | biome: human-associated habitat; feature: organic feature; material: feces | place: Cameroon | collected 2013-10 ...
AGTGCAATCCAAATGAATTTGAGATTGCCGAGCGCAGAAAAGTGGCGTATAAAATACGAACCTTTTCGATAAGCGAGTGCAATCCAAATGAATTTGAGATTGCCGAGCGCAGAAAAGTGGCGTATAAAATCCGAACGTTATCTAAAGACAAAATTATAGACAAAATGAAAAAATCAGTTATTAGGATCTGCATTACAGTTACCTCAGTGCTCGTTTTGGCAACATTGGCGGTTCTCAATTTGCCCGTGCTGCTTCCAGGAAATTTCGAAAATGCCGAGTGTGTCGGGAACATATCGGTCCCAAAGGGATATGAGAGAATCAGTGGGAATGACCAAATGTACGCTGAATTTCTGCGCTCCATCCCGTTGAAGCCCAAGGGGGCAGAGGTGAGGCTCTACAAAAGCAACGAGACGGCAAGATTCGGAAACTATGCCAAATATGCAGTAATTGACCTGCCGCTCCTGAGCAATGCCGAACAATGCGCTGACGCCTGCATGAGACTGCGTGCGGAATACCTCTTTCGCCACGAAAAATATGCGAAAATCCATTTCGCTAACAATGCCGGTCTGGATTTCTTTTATCTTGGCGGTCGCAGCAGAAAGGCGTTCGAATCATATATGAGAAAGGTTTATGGATTTGCCAACACAGCATCACTGACAAAAGAACTGCCTACAAGGGCGCTGAAAGACGTTCAGCCTGGAGACATTCTTGTCTATCCGGCCAGAAAAGGCCACAAATATGGTCACGCCGTGCTTGTGATTGACGTCGTTCAGAACAAAAAAGGAGAAAAAATGGTTATGTTGGCGGAAGGATGCACCCCGGCCTGTGATATTCACCTCATCCGCAACTTCAGAAACTGGAGGAATCCCGCCTGGTTCAAATGGAATGACAACGCTGATGTTCAGTACTTTTCCGTATTCAAGTTTTATAAAAATGAGTTGCGGCATTTCTAAGTTGTGCACAATTAGCTACAGGTACATACATTAACTTACGGACAGACGGAAATCCTACTTCTTTTCGGAAAGGTGATCGGGGAGGCTGATGTGCGTGATGTACAAGAAATGACAGTAAGCAATGTCGGATTGCGGATGATGGTAGATATAACTACACGGGGCTGTCGATGGCGGACTTGTAGGCTACCTCAGTATCGCGAAGACTTGTCCGGGATACTGGCGAAGCTGGAAAAGCGGGGGCTGACGGAAAATCTGCCTATCAAATCGCTGTAGATGGCGGTTTTGTTGGCAGTGAATCTGCATGGTTGGAAAGCCTTCATGGAAAAGTGTAGTTTTTGCTTGCAAAATTATATGAAAAAGTGTAGTTTTGCACAGGAAAATTATATAGAAAAGTGTTAAAGCCATGTTATACAGAAAGATAAAAAAGGACATTGAGGGGTATCTCAGAGCAGAAGATGATAGAATAATGATTCTGGAAGGTGCGCGACAGATAGGAAAGTCATTCATAATCAGAGAGGTAGGAAAGAAGTTATACGAAAACTTCATTGAAATAAATTTTGCTGAGGACGATGAAGGACCGAAAATATTCAAAGGAATCGGGACGACGGAAGGATTCTATTTCACACTGAGCTCAGTATACGGAGAAAAGCTTGACAGGTATGAAAACACTCTAATATTTCTCGATGAAATACAGCACTACCCCCAGTATCTTACTCTGCTCAAATTTTTTCGTGAAGACCGCCGTTTTCGTTTTATTGCAAGCGTAAGTCTGCTCGGAATCACTTTACGAGAAACGACTTCGATACCAGTCGGCAGCATAATTCGTAAAAATATGTACCAACTTGATTTTGAGGAATTTCTCATCGCCAACGGGTTTGGACAGGAGGCTTTGAACACTCTGCGTACAAAACTTATGAACAGAGAAAGCCTCGACGAATCACTCCACGACTACATCATGAACCTGTTCCGGCGCTATCTCCTTGTCGGTGGACTCCCCGCGGCGGTCAACGAATACCTCGAATCGCATAACATCGTGAAAGTCAGAAATGTTCAAGAAAACATCCGCAGTCTTTATGAGGTCGATGCAACAAAATACGAGAAGGACAGCAACAAAACACTCCTGATCAGAAGAATCTACAATATGATTCCGTCTCAACTGGAGAACAAGAAAAAGCGCATAATCATCAAGGATATACAAAATAAGATTGGCGACAGGTTCGACAATTATCTGGAAGAATTTGAGTATCTCATATCATCCGGGACAGCTCTTAAGGTGAGCGCCATCTCAAATCCGAAATACCCATTGGCCGAATCCGCGCATAAGAACCTTATGAAGCTCTATCTCAACGATGTCGGACTGCTCACGATGCTGCTCTACAAGAACAGCATTCGTCCGGTAATTTCAGATGAAGACAGCGTCAACCTCGGCTCCGTCTATGAAAGCGTCGTCGCACAAGAACTCAAGGCTCACGGTCACAAGCTTTTCTACTATGACAACAAACAGCGCGGAGAGGTAGATTTTCTGATTGACGACTACTCCAGTACAACAATTCTGCCCATTGAGGTCAAGTCCGGCAAAGACTACACAAGACACAGCGCCCTGAATAACTTGCTGAAAGTAAGGGATTATGACATTGCCTCCGGCCTTGTTCTGTCCAACTCGCGGGAAATCAAGACCGTCGGCAATGTGAGCTATATGCCGGTCTATTATGTTATGTTCATAGATGCCAATGCCGTAGAGGAGCTTTATTTTTAGCCATCGGCTACGGCAAGGCAGAACCGGGAATGTGCGTATTCGTGTCCTCCGCGGAGACGCCGATGCCGTGATGTTTACCTTTTTGCATTTCCGACATTTATAATATGCCATGCTCTGATGAGCGCCAGCAAGCCAAATTCGTTTGAGACTGCTGGGCGCAGAAGAAACGTGACGTATAAAACACGAAGATGAACTGTCGTGGGAAATTAACAAATAATTGTCTAACAATATGAAACACAGAAAAATTTTGATGTTGTTTTTGGCCGCGGCCGTGGCGTTGGGAATGTCGACTGATGGATTCGGACAGAAATCCAAGAGCGGCGCGGAGGATGACTACAACTTGAAGAAAGCCTGGGAGGTACTGCAGAATGACTCCAATGACACGGACACCGCGTTGGAATTGCTTGAAAAGCAGCTGAAAACGACGCCTGACAATGCGGAGGCGCTGTATCTACGGGCGCGGATCTACAAGAATATCGAGGAGTATGCGTCGGCGCTTACTGACCTGAACCGTGCGATTAAAGTCAACAAACCAAAGAAAACCAACTTTGCGAACTCAACCCTGCACGCATGGAAAGCGGCTGTCTATGAGGATTTAGGGGACTTCAAGAAGGCAGAAGAGGAGCAGGGGCTCACAGTGGCTCTGGCCCGCAAAGACAACAAGGAAAGCCTGCCGAGCTTTCTGAGAGGATATGCTCACTATCTGTACGTGAATGACAAATACGACGAATCAGACGCGGCCTACAGAGAGTGCCTGAAGGAGGACGATGGAGATACCGCCGCAATGGTTGGACTCGCAAGGAACCAGATTGGGCGCAAGAATTATGACGCGGCGATTGAAATTCTGGAAAAATGCAGGACACTGTCTCCGGAATATGCAGAAGTCGAGCATTATGAGGCGCTGGCATACAACGGCAAGGGTGAGACGGACAAGGCCATTGATCGTGTAATCAGACTGATAGACAAGGATCTCAATCTTGTCGATGACGAGATGTGGGAAATAATGGTCAAACATACGACCTACACGATTGCCCAAATTCGCGGCGGGATACGGAACGGCGAGAATCCGGAGATTTTCAAATTCATACTCCCGGCAATGTTGCAGAAGGCAGGGGAATACGAGGACGCATTCTTTACTTACAGGGAAATAATGAATAAGTTCGGCGATGATATATCCAAAAGGACTGCGGAATGTTTGGAAGAAATCGGTCTCAACGAACTCGCCCTCGAAGAGATTGACAGGTATCTTTCAAAAAACAGGGAAGATATAAACGCATTGGCCGAGAAGGGAGCCATACTGAAGAGGATGCAAAGGTATGAGGACGCGCTTAAAGTATATGACAAAATCATCGAAATCGAGCCTACATCGGGCTGGGGCTATTATGCAAAAGGCTGGTGTTTCGAGCTTATGGGCAACGGCGCGGAGGCGATGAAATACTATGACACCGGAATTGATATTGACAAGAACTACCCGTATATTTTCCTGATGCGCGGCGAGATGAGGCAAAAGGACGGCAATGCGGCAGGAGCGGAGGAGGATTTCCGTCAGGTGGTTCTGACTGACACGACTGCTGCTGGCGGCTCATGCAGAATGTACGCTCTTCATTTTCTCGGGCAGGACAAGGAGGCTGAAGAATGGATGCAGGCAATCATCGACAAGAATCCCGATGAGGGCGGCGTGTGGTACGACAAAGCCTGCCTGCTCTGTCGGATGGGAAGGCTGGACGAGTCCGTGGCGGCCCTCAGAACGGCATTTGACAAGGGATATGCTGATTTCGCGCACATAGAGGCGGACGACGACATCGACCCTATTCGAGAGAGGGATGACTTCAAGACGATAGTCGAAGAATACCGGAAAAAATCTGAAGAACGGCAGATGCGCTTCCTGAAACGCCTGCATGAGGCAGGGCTCGAAGACAATGGAAACAGTCACGTCACGACGGAAATTGCCATCAACCGCAGAGGAGGCGGCACGTTCGAGGTACCATGCAGCGTGAACGGTCTGGATCTCAAGATGTTCTTCGACACAGGCGCGTCCGACGTGACGATTTCATCGGTAGAGGCCAACTTCATGCTGAAAAACGGACAGCTTTCACGCGACGACATCAAAGGCAAGAAATACTACCAGATTGCCAACGGCGACATTGCCGAGGGGACGACAGTGATCCTGCGCGAGGTGAAAATCGGAGACGCGGTGCTGCACAACGTTGATGCCTCGGTCGTCCACAGCCAGAAGGCTCCCCTGCTCCTCGGCCAAAGCGCCCTTGAACGCTTCGGAACCATCACAATCGACAACATCAACTCCAAACTGCTGATTCAGCAGTAGGAGGTTATGGACACCTATGAAACAACTGCCCTATTTCGCGTGGGCGTCCGTCTGCAAGTCGGTCGCCCACTTATGTCCAGCCCCTTAAGAAACGCATCATATTTTTCAGCCTTTTCGGTCTATATTATTTCATGATATGGAAAAGTGTGGCTACGGCCTTATCTGCCAATGGCCACCACGGGCGGAGCCGATCCTCTTGAGGATTCCAGAAGACTTGAGGGCGGCCACGAGCCGCTCGCAGCTGCGCAGGCTCAGACCGGCTGTGGCAGCAAGTTCCGGGACGGTCACGGAAGGGTTTATCGCGATTTCATTGAGTATCAGCTTTTCCGGAGCCGTCGGAGCCTGGAAATGGTACGACTGCCTCGGCTCATTGAACGGAGGGTCAGCGTCTTCTTCGCTTTCCTTTGAAGAATGATAGACGGCCTGAGGCTCAGACAGATACCCGGATGTTCCGCTCATGGAGTCATCCGTAAACTTCTTGACAAACTGCACTTGAAACGAAAGCCCGACCTCACGCCAGCGGAACTGAATCTCCGGATACTCCTTCAACTCCTCCGCGACGAGTTTCAGTCCGTTTCCCCATTGATCGATGATTCCAAGTTTTCGGAAAACCGGCGCGATGACCTTGTTTCGCGCGTCAGACTGCCTGCTCTCCATGTCGGAATAGTCGATGGATGGCGGAAGAAGCCCGGGGCTTGTAATCTCAATCATGTCGTCATAGACGGCAATCTTGATATCCTTTCCCGCCAGAGAATATTGGCGGTGAACGACGGCGTTTCGGATTATCTCCCGCAGTGCCTTTACAGGATATTCCCAGCGCGACACGGTATAGACTCCCTGAATCGAGCCCGACTGGTTGATGTTCCGAAGGACAAACGCATACGCGTCCTCGACCTGCTCGGCAATGCCGTAGTCGTAGGTTTTCCTGTCAATGAACTCGCCAGCGCTGCGTCCTTTGAACCGTGCACACTCAATCTTCGCATTCGGGAACATACTCCGGCGCAACCCGTCATCAGAAAGCAGAACGAGTGCATTCGTCGGGTAGAGCACTCCCCTCTCAGCTTTTGCCAACTCTAGCTTCTGCAGAGCAGAATCGTCCAAAAGCTCCCCGGTCTTTTCCTCATAGATGCGACGGAACCCGCGGAAATCAAGCTCAGCCAATGGCTTCTCCAGCACGACCTCCCCGTCAAACGAGATGTTACGCCTCCGCCGCTCAAGCTCCGCGATAATCTCATCGTCCGCCAGTCGGTTGCTGGAGCCGACACGAACATAAGTCCCGGCGACCTTCCCCTCAGACTTCAGATAGTACGGCGGCATGCTTCCGCGATATACTCTCACGCGCACAAAGCTGCGCCCGCCCGTCGAAAGAAACGATATGTCCGGCAGAACAGAAGGATAGCACCTGTCATATATCATATTGCTCAACTGTTCCTCAATCCGAGGCAGTTCCTCCTCCGGCACCCCGACCGCCCGATGACGGTCATCAACGCCGATGAATATCTCCCCTCCCGCATCATTCGCGAAAGCGACGACAGTCTTTGCCAAATCGGAATTCTTCGGCAGACTTGCCTTAAATTCCAACGTCCTCCCCTCCGGACTCCTCAAAATCTCTTCAAACGTGCGCTCTTTCAGATTCATAATGCTTATTCGATATTAGTTATGGGCAAATATAAAACAAAAAAATCACATAACCGCCACTTGGCGGTAAAAATTTGGCGCGACTACAGAAACCACAAAATCCGGGTATTGCAGATTTATGCGAAAAAGCGTAGCTTTGCGGCGTGAAATTTTACGGCAAAATGTTGAAGCCATATCGGATTATGGCAAGACTTCGATATTCGGCGGTCCTGTTCGCCACACTTTTGTTCCTTGGCGTGACGACCGCATCAGCGCGGGAGCACGACGATCGCAACGCCTCACCACGGAAATCCCCGCTGGCATTTTCCGGCTACTCCGGCGGCATGATGGTTCACAGCGGCTATGTCTCCGCAGGGAACGTGGCTTTCGCAAACCCAGACGGAAGCAGCAGTTCAATCGCCCGAATAAGCGGGCTTCCCGTCGGCATAGGAGGGGCTCTAAAAATCCATTTCGGCAAGCATCTTCGCATAGGAACAGAAGGCTATTCCTCCAATCTAAAATATGGAAAACACGGCAGTTATGAACACACAGGCTGGGGCGGCCTGCTAATTGACGGAGTCTTCCCACTCGGCAAATGGTTCCCTTTCGCCGGCATCACCATAGGAGGAGGCGGAGTGAAGAACGTGACCGCCTTCCAAGACACCACCGGCGACTACACCCTCGACAACGGCACCACCTCCTATAGGAAATACACATTCATGGCCATCGCCCCGTTCATCGGCGTCGAATACGCCCTGACCGGCAGGGTGCATCTCGTCCTGAAAGCCGACTGGCTCCTTGACGCCACCTCCCGCCAGAGCGATTTCGTCCGCGGCCCGAGAGTTTATTTCGGGTTTATGTTTTGTCACTGAGAAAATGTGTCTACTTTTCGCATCTGGTACAAAGAGAGAAATGTATGTTATGTAATGTAATTATTGAAATAAATCCATATCTTTGCCCTATAACTCCAAAACGAAAAACGATATGCTTGAACTTGGCAATTTTATTCCTGATTTTACGGCTCCTGACCAGGATGGCAACATTGTTTCATCAGCCGAACTGCTCGGAAAAAAGACTGTGGTTTATTTCTATCCGAAGGCCAGCACTCCGGGATGCACAGCAGAAGCTTGCAGCCTGAGGGACAATTATGACAGGTTTTTAGCGGCCGGATATAACGTCGTAGGAATCAGCAGGGACAGCGTGAAAGCTCAGAAAAACTTCAGCGACAAAAACGCACTGCCCTTCCCCCTACTCTCCGACCCCGACGCGTCAATCATCAAGGCTTTTGGCGCTTGGGGAGAAAAGAAACTCTACGGCAAAACTTACGAGGGAATTTTGCGTAAGACATTTATTTTTAATGAAAAAGGCGAGCTGGTAGAAATCATCGACAAGGTCGACACAAAAAATCACGCCAGTCAGATTTTATAGACTCAGCCGTCGAGGAATGTGAAGGAGACGGTATAAAACCGCCGAAAAATGTGAAAAATCAACTATTTTTGTGGCAGAAAATGTGAAGAATACAATGAAACTGCTTGAAAGAAAAAACAGTTAGAAACCACCACTGAGAAACGCGCGTGTCTGGACATAGCTTGGTTCATAATACGCGCCGGTGTTGTAATTGTCAATTACATCACAAACTGGGGACTCATATACCATCTGTATAGTAGTAACTAGGTTATCTGAAAAGTCCAATGACTGAATAAGGCGAGCATATACTTTTCCCATCTGAGTCGGAGAAGGAACCTTGTCAGTGAATCTCTTGTCAATATTCGTCACATCGAAGTCTCCTTCTGTAAGGTGATACTCATCAATCCACTCATCCTCCACCTGTGAAGGGTTGAGACAATGATTCGTCTGCGCGATTGAAAGCTGTCTCTCCAGTCCTTCAGCACCAAGATGCTCGACAACATATCGATTAGACTGATGAAGTCTACGGGCGACACGTTCAATCATATAGCAGACAAAATAAATGTCATTGAAACCGATCTGTTCGTCAGGAAAGTATTTGTTGCTCATAATTCGTATGATGATTCAAATTTTATTGTCTGAAGTGCCTTGTCCGTGCAGAAGATTATTTGATGAGTCGGATGTTTAAAACGTGCCAATGCCCAGAATGCTTCACGTGTTATACGACCGGACAAAAAATCTTCCACATAGTCCCAAACCTCATCATCAGCCATCGGGCCCTCTACAATATCATAAGAATGTGATTCACCATGCCGACAGGCGGCGACAAAATCGAGCCATTCATCTGACATTTCGGAGAAGATTTTCACATTAAGTGAATCATCTGGCCTATACTCGTAGACGCATACGATGTGGGGCATCCGCTTGGAGATAGCCCAACGCCTTGCCTGTCGTTCAAGACGAGTACAATAGAATCCAAAACCGAAGTCTTTATTGTACCCAGAGATTCGGACTTCAGGATTTCGCACTATCGTGTTTGTTCCGTGATAAAGAATTATGGGAGATATCTGAACCATTTTACAGTCAGGTGTAACTTCTGTCGACATAAATTAAACAAACAGAATCCCGTTTGCACCGGATCCTATTACAATCGTCAAATATAAGAACTTTTATTCAGAAAGGCCTACCAATGCGTGCAAAATGTTTTTATTTCAGTATCTGAGTTTTTCAATTTAATATACCTATAATTCCAGATTCTCGGTTTTTGCCTTGGCTGGGCGGCCTCTCCTTCTGGTCAAGCTTTTGGCTTTGGAGACGTAGAAAACAAAGAGACCCGAAGGTCTCCTGAAATTCACTGGTTTTTAAATTTTATAAATCGTCCTTTCACACCGACGGGGTCCGGTCAAAAAGCATCCCCAAAGCGGACTTGGAGAGTTCTACGAGGGCGGACCTGTGGCAGATGCGGTGATACTTCCAGAGAGAATTGAATGCGTTCCGCACGAGTTCGAGCCTTGTCCTCCAGAGGGAATATCCCTTGTTGTTCACAGAGTTGTCAGTGCGGAGAATGTCCTCTAGAATCATGGCGGCATCATTCGGGACAGACGGCAATGTGATGGCGGACAAGAGTTCCGGGACATAAAGTTCAAGCCCCAGATGATGCGCCGCTATGAAAGTCATCGCATTGGCGAACTTCGTGAAGTGCATCCTGTCCGTCCAGCAGAAAAACAGCTTCCAATCGACGTTCCCTTGCTCCGCCTTCAGAAACATCGCCCAGTCGGAAACATGGCGAAGCTTAATTCCCTCATACACAAAATGCTTCATCGCATGCATCGTCAGAAACAACGCATTGAAATCCGCCGGCGGTACAAGAAGTTTCGTCCCGGGGACATATGTCATCTCCCCTTTCATCAGTTCGCGGAAATGCCGTTCAAGAGCCTTCCGCTCCCGGTTGCCGCGCACAGGATTGAAGAAACGGTGGTTCTCAACCGTCACCCCGCGATACAGAATATGGGAATGCACATAATAGTCCTCCTTGACCTGAGCGCCATGTGCTGCCATCAGAGAGTCGACACGCGAATGAGCCTCTCCGGAATACAGGTCGATGTCGCCGCACTCGCGATGCTCAGGATGAGGATAGAAAGTCCCAACTGCAAGTCCCTTCAGCACCAGAGCCGGCATACTTTGCTCAGAAAATATCTCGGCGATAGACTTCCCCACCTCAATCTGGCGTGCATAGTTCCGCTCGACAGAATCGGCGCCCAACATCCATCTGATAGCCACCGGCTGCGGGATGTCGAGTCCGGCAGGCTCTCCCCCGGCGCCGTCGTTCAAAGCATCATACACGACCGCCTGTAGCCCCTGCTGCGCTGAAAGCCTCTGCAGAGCCGTCCAGTCGTCCGTGGACAATAAGGAGAAAAGTTCATACTCAAACGGCTGCCCGGACAGCGCCGTCCGAACAGCCGAAAGAAGTGCCGATTCAGTTTTTGTAAGAGTCATACAAGTCATATCTATACCGCCGAAGAAATCACTGCTGATTCAAAGCAACAATGACAGGAAGTCCGGAAGCATCGCTCTTTATCGTGACAACATGCCCGGCTTTAACTTCCTCAAAGATGATGGGATACACCTGATGCCTCTCAGCCCCGCTGTTGTCCATGATGTCGCTGACGTAAACCTCGGCCTTACCCTTGACATAAGCCAAAATTAGCCTGCGGTTCTCCTCTGCCCTGTCTGCCGCATTTGCAAAATCCGCAGGCTCCTCCGCATCTTCAAACGAGACATTCGAATAATCTCCGGGAGCATCAAGCTTTGCCGTAATCGTTTTCCACCACGAAGTCCTCCCGAGATGCGTCCGGATGCTGAACCCTATGATTCTGTGGAGGAAAGCCGTATGTTTCCTGGCGTTATACTGGAGAAAAGCGTATGTTCCCCAGACAAAAAACACTGACGAAGCGATTACAATATAAAGCTGCCAATCAAGCGAGACCTTAAGAACGACGCTGACAGCCCAGATTGCCGTAATGGTTATGCCGATAAGGATTTCACTTGCCGCGGTGATGAAATGGCTTATGCCGACATTTATGAACATGTGGTGAAGGTGTGTCTTGTCCGGACTGAACGGACTTTTCTTATGCACCATGCGCATCGTCATCACACGCAGCGTATCAAACACCGGAACGGACAAAATCGCGAGTGAAAGAGCAATCAGATTCACACCATCGGCAGTCTCGTAATATGCGACCCGGCTCTCTGAACTCAAGATGCAGAGCAGAAACCAGATCATCAGCATTCCCATCACCATAGTGCCGGCATCCCCGATGAACATCCTGGATTTCAATCCGAACACATTGTGGATGAAGAACGGTATCAATGCCCCGACCATCGTGAAAGCGAGTATAGCATTCGGAATGTCCCCGGCCTTGACAAATGCCACTCCAAATAGGACGCAGCAGTTTATGCAAAGACCGCTCGACAATCCATTGACCCCGTCTATCATGTTTATGGCATTGATGATTCCCACACCTGCGAAAACAGTGAGCGGGACAGCAATCCACCATGAAAACGTTCCAATTCCCCACATGCCCTGGAACGTGTCAATGCACATTCCGCTGGAGTATATAAGGCACAGAATCGTGGCGATTTCGATGGCGAAACGCGACTTCGGAGTCAGCCCCATCACATCGTCCATAGCCCCGACATAAAGCATCAGGCTCATCGCTGCCAGCACCGAAAACAGACTGACGCTCGTCTCGCCCGGAGAAACAATCTTATGGAAAGCAGCAGACACAAGCAGCCCCGCCAGCACGCCGAAAAACACGGCAAGTCCGCCGACGACAGGCACAGGACGCCGCTGAAGTTTTCTGGCATCCGGGCAATCCACAAGGTTTTTCCGGAAAGAAATCTTAAGAATCTTGAAATAAATCCAGAATACAGACGCAAGGGCGACGACTGCGCCAAGCACAATCTGCAAAACTACATTTAGTGTCATATCAGTTTAGGTTCAGCGTTTAAGTTCAAAATGAACAGTCTCATAAATATTTGCAATGAACAGCATTATCAGTATCTTTGCACCCGGAACTAAAAATGTAAAAGGTCATTGAACTTTTTCATCAAAGAGCGACTGTCCCTATCAGTTGCTCTTTTTTGTCAATATTCACAGAAGTTAGCATTCTTGCAAGTTTTTCAAAAACTCACAACAACGTTGCATCTGCAAGTCAAAATCAAGTTCATCGCGACTTGTCCGGATGCATCTCGCAGTCATCTCGCGAAATTCTTCATCAGAAAGATCCCGCAAATGGGCTACATTTGCCGACAACGCATCATAATCCCCCGGTGCGCTGACAAATCCGACCTTATGCGACAATATGAAATCGGAAGCTTCGCCGGCACCACAGAAAAGAATCGGCAATCCTTGTGGAAGAAGATCATAAATTTTTGAAGGGACTGCACCCCGGATGCGCCCGGCAAGAGGTACAATGCTCGCATCCATTTCTTTCAGGCAAAGCGGGATCTGTTCTTTCGGGACAAATCCATGAAAAAACACATTGCCGTCAGGATGAGACTCACACCATGCCTTTATTTCGTCCGCCTGCTTCCCGCCGCCGATTATGTGGAACTCGACATCCAAATCATGGAAAGGAACGGACTTCACTATGCCGGCGACATTCTGGGCGACTCCGAGCATGCCGCAGAACACCAGTTTCATCCGCCCATTTCTTTCCCGACAATCTATACCGATGTCATATTTCTGAAGATTGCGGTACAAAAAGAAACGTCCCTTATTCTGGTATCCTTTTATATGTTCCAGTATCTCATTGCTTTGCCCCAGAACGGCATCACTTTTCCGATACAGATATTTTTCACACCGGTGCATGAACCGCCATGACAGACTCCCCTCTTTCATCACTCCCATGTCCACCGCCGTAGAAGGCCATATATCACTTACGTTCAACGCACATGTCTTTCTATACAGCCCTTTGAAAATGAGCATCGCGCTGACTGCAACGACAAGCGTCGGCGTCTGGATTATGACCGCGTCATATTTCCTGATTCTCTTGACATTGACAGCAAAAAACCAGATCATCACGGCAAATGAAAACATGTTGAGCACCCGGGGTATCGGATTCCGGCTGACCGTCGCATAAATCCAATAGCGGAAAAGGTTCACCCCGTTGTGTATCTCCTTTTTCCTGACATGTCCGCGGTAACCGTCGAGAATCTTTCCTGTCGGATAGTTTGGAAGACTCGTAAGCACATCCACTTCATTGCCTTCCCTTTTGAACCCTTCTGCCATATTGGCCAATCTCGACGGTGCAGCACCGACCTCCGGCCAATAGCGTTCCGAAACTATAAGAATTTTCATATTATCGAATACTTCACATTATGTTCAAATGTGATTTCTATACAATTGGATTCCTGAAAACGATTGTATTCATGAGAAACGAGACATGGTTTGACAGTGACGTCAAATGCCCCGGATATTATAATTTTTCCGGCTGTCGTCAGAACAACTGCCGCTCCCGAATCAAGTTTATCGACTTCAAGCAAAGAGACTTCTGGAGAAAGATGGATTCTGGACACAGCAGTACCGTCAGAAACGCTGTCCTCTACAATAAAACAGTCATCCTTAAGAGAAAAATCACGCCGATGTACAGCACCGGACGGAAAGCGGCATACATCACCACGTACTGTCCCCCGTGCTCCGACTCTGAATCCGCCCCAGACCTCATAAGGGCCCTGACCATCAATCGTCACGGAGTTGTGGGCGAAAGAGGAACGTTCATACTGACGACGTCCAGTCTTATTGTATGTACTTATACCTGTGTCAATTACAAATGGTTGGCCGTCTATTCTCAATTCATAGCTGAACACGTCAGAATGGGTATGGCCAGGCTGATAAGCCGCAGCGATATTTCCTCTGTCGGCAAAAGCCTCATACTTTCCATTCGACAAGTGTACATATCCCGACTCTCCGAGTTCTGCCTTTTCCCATGCTATGCATAATCTTTCCGCATAACCGAAAATTTCGGCAGGTGAGGGCGCGATTCCGTCTGCCGCATCATTGAACAGCGGATAAGTACCATCTGCATAGCACATTGCGGAAAGCCACCCGAGCATAGGAGACACGGCTATTACAAGCTGTTCAACTTCTCCGTCATAACACCATGCCGATGATTTTCCTGCATTGATACAGTCCAGAAGTCTGTCAAGTACAATGCAATGGTACATCGGCGACTGCTCAAAATGTCCTCCGTCAGCAAGGATTTCTTCACCAAGTTCCTTCAACAATTTTTTCAGAATGAGGCCATGATACCTAAAATCATTGAAAAAGAGACTTGCGATATAAAGTGAACACAGATTTTCAAGAAGGTGGTTACCAAGCAGGTGGTACTCAATGGATTGTTGAAGATGCCGATACTGTGAGAACAAGCAGTCGCACCGCCTTTTTGCCAGCTGTTCAGGACACCGGCAGAAGAATTTTATCCAATTCTCGATTCTCAAAGACGTGGGATAAGCGTCAAGTCCGATTCCATTGCCGTCCAGTCCGTCAATGAAGCGGTCTATCCAAGACACACATTCCTCTTCTGAAACAGCTTTCTGATTCAGCCAATCGAAATAATTGAGGTTATACGCCCACAACATTCCGTCCGACACGTCACACCAGGAAGAAAAACGTTTGCTGAGATTAAGAAAACAGAATACATCTCTGTCAAGACAAGTTACACGAGGTATAGGTTCAACAATCCACCTGTGAGGCGAGACAGCATCAGGTGCAGCACGATGGACATACTTCGGCTTCCATATTCGGCGTCGGACCTGATAAAAAATCTGAACCGGCTTAAGATGCACAACGGTTCGAAACAGCCGTCCTATGTTTTTCATCACAATACTAAAACAAACTACTTCAGTAAAGAGACATCACCTCAACGGCGTAACCGGGAAAGGATTGTCTCCTCGGAATTTGATTTCATTCATTTCCTCAAAATCTTCATGCGACATATCCTTGCGTATAATTTGGGCAGGTATACCAGCCACCACACAATTGTCCGGAACATCCTTCACGACAACAGAATTAGCACCAATGATGACATTATTTCCAATCCTCACAGGTCCAAGCACTCTCGCGCCGGCATTGATTTCCACATTGTCTCCGATAACCGGAACTTCGTACCATCCGGACTTCCCGCCTATTGTGACGCCCTGTCCAATCATGCAATTTCTGCCGACAACCGCACGTGCGTGAATGACGATTCCTATTCCGCCATAAGCCAGCTTAGTTGCCCCCCCAAGCTGCAACTTGGAGGAATCGAAGACTGAAACAAAAGCCTTTGAGTATAATAAATCAATTTAGGAAGCAGCGGCACATGATGCCTATACAACCAGTTTGACAATCGGTAGCCTGTAAGTAACATAATTGAATTCAATGGATAAGCTTATTATACAATTCCTTTATGGCATCAACCACATCCTCATCCTTCAAACATGAAGAAAGGACTTTTTCTGATAAAGCCTTGCCCAATGAAACACTGTCATTATAATGGAACAATATCACGCCTTCCGGTCGATCCACACAATCAGTTGCCAAAACTGTTTTCTTCAGAAACAAGCCCTCTTTAATTGACAATGAGTCTCCATCTGTCACAGTAGCCCGAATGAGGATATCTGAAAGTTCAAGCAGATGATAGAAAGAGTGATTCTCTGTAATAAAAATGACATTCTCGAATGCAGAACCGCCATAATGCGTCGAATATTGGGATGAAGGATCTGACACACAAAGGAAATATCCGGGTCGGCTTCGAAAATATTCGACAAGGAAATGTATTCCATATATTTCATTTCCATCATCAGAAAAAGACATTACAGAAGCATTTGTGGCGACAATGGTAAGGCCATTCTTCTTCGCGGTCTGAATAACCCGCTCGACAGACTCCGGCAAATAGCCTTCCGAAACCGGCGGAATGAATGCCGAGATATATCTGCTGTTTTCATTCGATTTCAGCGCGATGTGGTAACTGTGCTTATTTATCAAAACGGGGCAGTCGCACATTCGGACGCTAAGTTTGTCAAAACAATTTTTCATACGCGAGTGGCGGCCGAGATCTCCATGCACTGTCAATATAGTGCGGACACGCAATACCTTACCTAACAGAATATAGAACAAGCGCAAATAGGGATTGGATGCATGGATATGAATAACCTTATGCGCACTGATTTCTTTTATCTGTCTTAAGATTGGAACTGACTTATAATCGCAGAAATCAAAAGGATAGCCTTCTCGCTCCAGCCATTGACATAAACGCTGAATATGGATTGTCACACCGCCTATTCCTGCACTTTCTATTGTGGTCCCAAGTATTAAAACACGCGATGTCTTTGTCTTCATCACAACTTGAACAGTTTAACCATCAGATTAGCGAATTCATATACGACACGTCGCAATGGCTTAAAATCAACGCGGACACCATCCGCGACACAAGTATCACCATATCCGTTCAATGTATGGAAAGACCATGAATACAGATTATCTTTAGCCCGAATTTCTTTGACGAAAGTTTCACCGAACGAGTCTTCTGTCAGATCAATAAGTCTGGCAACATTCATAGCCTCCCCATAATGCCTGTCACACTTCTGTATCACACGGTACACCTCTTCGCCTGCTTGCACAAAGTTGCCCGCAGGCCGAGCCATAGACAGAGAATCTACAACAGGATTCTTCTTATGAGGAACCCATGGGCCATCTGGATTATCTGAAAAATAGATGTACAACTTTGAATTTGAATCAACACCACGTTTTGTACAGAACAGCCAGAACTTTCCCTGATATGAGACAACAGTTGAATCCAGCAAAGGTTCATTGACCAAAACTGTCTGATTTGTCAGCAAACCAGAATTTCTATCAATTGTATATCTGTATAGATTGCCACTGGCTGACGCTTCCGGGGCAACCCACCTTACACTCCCATCCGGATTCCGTTGAATAAACGGATACGACATGTGAAAAGGCTGTTTAAGAATAACTTTCCTATCAATCAAAGTATAAGTCTTTCTATCAACAGTCAGCATACTTATCATGCCTCGTTTGCGGTAATATGGAAAATCTTCCACCAACACCTTAACAGTAAGATCATCCGCAGACAAGATGAATGGGTCCGCAAAAAATCTGTCCTTGTATCCATGTTGCAGCCAATGGACCTCGAATTCAGAATCTGCGCCGCTGACTACGTCCGCAGCGCTCTTTTCTATGAAGCCTATATTCCATGTGTGATATGAAAGCCTGTCTTTAATGTTCATATACCCTATTTTTCAATAATCGAAATATACTTATCAGCCATTTGGCCAGGAGCGCATTTTTCAAGAGCAATTCTTCTGCTGTTCTCCCCCATCTCCACCCATTCGTCCGAACTCAGCTTCAAGAATTTCTCAAGGCATTTGAAAATATCATCGTCATCAAACGGATTGAACAGATATCCATTCTTACCATCTTCAACAATCGACGGATTATCACAGACATTGCTGCACAGAATAGGCAGTCCGCAGCTCATTGCCTCACACACGACATTTGGAAACCCTTCATAAATACTCGGCAAGACAAAAACATCACTATTCTGATAGTGTTGAGCAATCTCTTTTACGGGACTATTGAAATGGAAACAGCCAGCAAGTCCGTTTGTTTCAACAAACGCTTCGCATCGTTTGAAATATTCCTCGGATATATATCCGAACCATTCGACATTGAAACATGCGCCTGTTCCTTTCAGCCTTTTTAATGCAGCCAAAAAACGTAAAGTATTCTTCTGTTCCGCCACACGACCGACTACTATCATTCTACATACTGAGGAATGAGAATGAGTCGCAGGCACAAAAGTCTCTGTATCTACGCAATTAGTTATAACTCTTGTCTTTCCGCGAAGGTTAGGGAAATTCTCCGCAATAAAGTTTGCCTGCGAATAACTGTTCGGCACGACATAATCAGCAAAACGCATCAAGAAGAACTTAAGCAGCTCCTTCAAACTAAGTTTCTGCGTCGTATTCCGTTCACTGGCTATCAGCATATATTTCATGCCCACCATTTTCAGAAAGCACGCTATTATTGCTGGCGTATCCAGATAACTTATTACGACATCAGGTTTAAAGCTTTTTATTTCCTGTCTAATCTTCACAATTCTTCTTACAACACCACCGCCATCCCCAATGTAATGGCTATCTATTTTATGCTCATCTAAATAAGGTTTATAAAACTCCAATTTATGATAGTAAACTATCCGGACTTGATATCCCCTATCTTTCAGCAATCCGGCAAGAATAACAATTTGCCGTTGAGCACCGCCAGATACTAAACTATCAATCAGCAACAGTATTTTTTTCATTGTTACAAAGACTTTGAGTATAATAGTACCACCATTAATTACATAAGTTTACGTCCCAAAGAAGTTGATCTAACTACTAATGTCAACAGCACAGAAAGTATTAGTGTCAAAAGGAATACAAGCCAAGGATATAAATACGGACTTACTAAATGTGGGAAATTAGAACCATTGAACAACATCAACACAAATTGCTGGAATATATAAACCCCGAAACAGCAATCGCTAACTTTTAGTATTCTATCTGAGATTGAAGCATTAGTAACAGACTTGAGTTTTAATGATACTAGCCATATCAAAGCAACCCCCAATGAAGCGCATATAAACCTCAGGACCATCCTTACTTCAAAATTTAAAAATTTTGTTACTAATTCCCCCCCCCCGCTCAAGCATATAGTACTGATTTTCAACAATTCTTTTTAAAGCAAAAGAAAGCGTAAATAAAATAATTATAATTGGAAACAACTGCACAAAAGAAAACTTAAATGACGTGTTTGTTCTCATAAGTTTGTATCCGAAATAGAAAAACGGGAAGTAATATAACGTAAGACCTATTCTAAAAGGGAGTGGCAAAAAAGAGGCAAACGGCATTAATAAAACAACGAGAAGTTTAACCCCATGAGGAATATTAATGCTTTCTATAAAATAGATGAAAACAAAACAAAAATACAACATTGGCAGAAACCACATATGCCCAACTCCACACGCAATTTGATATGCTAAGGTCAATAGCGGCTCATGATACATATTGAATACAATCAGATAAATTGTGCTGAACAAAAGTGACGGCACTATCAGCCGTTTAAACTTACGTACAAAAATATACTTAGCATTAAAGGTTCGTTGTTCACCTTTATTTTTTACCTGATAGCCCAACACATAGCCTGAAACAAATACAAATGTTTCTAATAAAAACGAATAAGACAATTTGTCCAGAAAAGAATAAAACGGAATAATGGGATAGTTTTCTATTGGTGCCCATGCGCCAGAAAATATTGCAAAAGCATGGTAAAAAACCAAAAGTACGACTAAAAAAAGTCTAATTGGTATCACCTCATACAGAATTCGATTATCATTCATTATTTATTAAATTCTTAAAATCTTCCTTTTGTAGCCACTCAGAATCCAAACACACTTATTTAATCTCCGATGCAAGGCATAATCCAATCGCACTTGTCATATAGATGTTCATATCGGAATAAGACATTGAAAAAATAGTTTTCGCAAGACAGATGAAGAATGCCAAATATAGACAGGCATGCCTATCACGACTCTTGGCATCCCTACTTGATTTATAAAAACACCACCAATAATACAAAAAGACAAATATTCCCAATAGTCCCTGGTTTGTTAAAATCTCAAGCCAATCATTATGTGCGAAATTCATATTAACAGTAAGCGTGCCCCAAGCACCGTGTCCAAACAGCATCTGAATAATATTGGATTCATATAGAAATACATTCCACAAATGCGAGTACATGTCACTACGATTACTGTCATTTCCTTCCAAAGTAGCCTGTAACCGTGCATTAAAATATTCGCTTGTCTCCAATAGTCTGGAGACCATTAAACATGACACACAAACAAAAATGGCCAATGCTAAAAACACTATTGTTTTCTTCCGGCCAGCAGCATGATTAAATTTATAGTAGAAAAAATAGACAACAGCCAAAACACCTGTTAAAATAGCTCCACGTTTCATTGAAAAGAAAATCAATGTGAGGAAAGCAATCACACAAACATACTGCCAAATAGGTTTTGCTCGAAAAAGCAGCAAACCTGGCATCAAGGCAACAAACAAGTATCCTTCATTGTTTGTCACCTCATCATTACCAACACTAATCAGACTCATCTGCAACGATCTTACATACTGAAAAACTGCGACAAAAATGAATGCTAAGAACCACTTGCCGAACAACGATGAATCTAATTCGCCTCGTTTTGCAAACAAATAAAATGAATATATCGGCAATAGTGATGAATATATTTCTTTAAGATAGCCTAATTTTCTCACTTCTCCAACGTCACCTTCAGTTATAAAAATATCTGGTCCCAACATCATTAGGTATACTCCATAAACAGTAAACAGAAGCAAAAGGGCATTCAATCCCTCAAAAAATTTCGGCTTTGGCGCATATCTATTCGCTTGAGCTGCATTATACATACTCCAAACCAGAAGAATTGCAAGCACAGAAACAGAAACTATTCCTCCGCTAGGATATAGTATACCCTGCATGTTATAAATAAGCCAAAGTAATATGTATATGTTACATGGAGTAATCAAATTTTTATTATTAAGCATAATAACGTCTTATAATAGAACCGTCTCATTCTTGCAATTGATTAACTTGCCTAATTCAATATCCCAGTTCTGCGGTTGGAATACACCTATTCCACTTGCAGGGTAAAATGTAAGTTCGCCAAAATATACTCGTTCATCAACGACATACAAATCAACCCTAACGAATGGAATCCCTGAAGCAAGTTTCTTACAAATACTTATCATATCATCCAGACGCTCAGGTCTCGCTACAGGAACTTCGCCATTGCTAACAACAGGGTAATTACCATTACGAGGCAGTAGACCCACAAAATCCTGATGCCGCCACCTCATATCATAGAAATCTATCGTCTCTTTGCTGTGGCGATCCCGAATTACCTGACAATACTCCGGTGTCCCATCAAAACAGAAGAACTTGTAATCGGTCAAATCATATTTAGCGTTTTGCAATTCCGCCTTGGGCGCAATAAAAGTTTCCGCGACAATCCTTTTCCTTACATTCTTGTATGGCCACTCCCGGAAATTCTTATAAATATCACTGTCCATACTTTCGCGTAATATAGAAACAGCCTTTTCCTTATTTAGCAGGCTTTTATCCCGGCATACCACTACGCCACCGCTGCCACCACCATGCGTAGTTTTCAACACGAACTGTTCCGGCAGTCTGTCAAAATCGATTTCCTCTGGACTATCCCACACGGCTATAGTTGGTATGACAAATTCAGCCCCTACTTTTTGTGCCAAGTATCCTTTTACTGCGTACTTATCAACCATCATTGTATACGCCGACTTACGATCATGAAGTTTTAGCCCGTTAATCTTCTCCGTAAAAGACTTTGGATTCTCGAAATTTGGCCAATACCCCACGCCAAGACGAAACCTGCTTTTTAAATATAATTCATCCGGAAGCCAATAAAGGAAACGGGCAACGACAGAGTCTAAGAAAAACGCTTTATTATGGGATAGTCTCTTGTGGAAACGCATAATCAGTCGATATGGCATTGTAGAAGTCTCCTACCTATTCTGATAGGTTTTGATTCTGTCATCCAATATTTCTCCAGTTTCGAAATTATGAGCTTTTGACAAGACTTCACTATCCAATGGTCTTTCCTCTATAAAGAAATCAACATATTTGATGAACTCCTCACTCAAACTCGCGCTAGTTGTCTTCCAGAACAGTAACAGTGTATGATCCACTACATAGTGTGTGATGCCATCCACATATACGTCGGATTATCAATTGTAGTCGGCACACTCGCATCAACATCTCCACATCTGTCACACGCAATATCTATAATCATTGCTCCGTGCTTCATTCTCTTCAAGTCTTCTCTATAAATGATATGGTCTTTCCGAGATGTGCCCCACATAATGGCATTCACTACCACATCATACTCAGAGAGTTCCTTTGGAATAGTTTTTCGGTTCGTCTGCTTCTTTGAGAACACTGAACTCTTTCTGCCCACGCCTGGAATATTGAAGGAATTTGTTGTAGTCATAGCCATCGTCCTCGCAGAATTTCTTCATCGAACGACCTTTACACTTCTGGCTATAGTTCTTCAATCTAGTATCCCCCCCCCAATTATATCATTCACAATCAAACATTTACCCTCGCTACATCACAATAACAGTTGGAAGTTTTATAAGATTTCCGAGATATTCGTCCATATTGGCAGGTGAGATAGCCTCAAGTCCACTGGAATCGAACATAGTTATTTCACCGAACATTACGTTACCATGGACATAATACAAGTCAATGCGTACGTGAGGCAGGTCTCTCGATAATCGCGCAGCGACCTCAAGCATCTGGGGCAGATGTTCCGGCCGAGGCTGGCTCTTGTCAGGACGTGGTGCGCCCCACGTAATGTCTACTGTATTCCAATCTGCATCGTAATATCCAAAACGCTTGTCGCCAGAGAAACGTCCTTCTGCTGTCATTATAAGTTTAGGCTCACCATTGAAGCAGTATATCTTATAGTCTGTCAGATCCTGATGCCCCTTCTCTGGAGTCATGAATTTCTCGGCTAAGATGCGGCGAGGGACATTTTTATAAGGCCACTCACGGAGTCCTCTATATATATCGCTACGCATAGATTGTTTTAACTTGGCGATAGCCTCTGCTCGATTAAAAGATTGCTTATCCATGCAAATAACGACTCCGCCTCCGCCTCCGCCGTGAGTTGTTTTCAGTACGAACTGGTTTGGAAGAGCATCCCAATCAATATCTTCTGGTCTATTCCAAACTCCAAGCGTTGGAATTATGTACTCATCCCCGATAATATCCGCGACATATTCCTTTACGGCATATTTGTCCACCATACGGGTGTACTCCGGTCTACGGTTATAGAGTTTCAGCCATTGAAGTTTTTCTGTGAATGTTTTGGGATGATTCAGGTCGAGTCTGTGCCCCATTTTAAAGCGGTAAAGTAACTGAAGATAGGGTTTGTCAGGAAGCCAGCTGAAGAAATTTTGTACTATGGCCGCCATGAATGCCCCACGGTCTTCTTTCAAAAAACGTATAGCGGATTTTACCTTGCTCATATATTGCTTATTAAAATTCGGTTTGTGCGTCCAGTGCGTAACCGAGGACGGATGTAGCCACGTAAGCCATGTAGGCCTGCGACATTGAGAACATTGTCTTAGCAAAAATATCAATACTGTTAGGCGATGATGGTCTTGGCATCGATATTTGTGGCGTGTTTCCATGCTTTGTAGAAACCGAACCAATATATCTCCAATGTTGTAGTTTGAGCCACGACTAATGAGGTAATGTATAAAACGCCAAATAGTTCTGAGAGACTATGATGCCTTAAGACTAATACACGATGCATTGAAGGCAATATAGCCCCCCATAGCAACAAAAAGAATCGCAGCGATTTATGTGTTTTATACTTAATGATGCCATTATTCTATGATTGTTTTTAGCGCTGTGATTTGCTTGTCACGGTGTGCTTCGCAATTAATGTAATTGAGAATGACAAACCACTTTTTCTTCGAAATAAACGAAGGTAAAAGATGGATTCTATATAATTTATTCAAAATACGATTATTGTAGGGTTGATATAGAGTTTTGAATGTTTCAACACTATCTTTGTAGTATGCTTCTGTAATTTTTCTCAATGATGCAGGATCTGCTATTATGGTATTCAGATGTTCCAGGTCTTTATCAATGTTTGTCTTGTCTTCAATCAATGCCACTGTTGCTTCATTTTGACATTGTATATAGGGGTATATAGTGTGTGTGATTTCTGTGTCATCGAAACATAGCTGTACCATATATCCCTCATACCATGAATTGGCATTATCTCCTTCATAATCGAAGCAAAAGTTACCAAGTCCATAAAAAATAGGCTTCCCATTATGGTATTCATAGCCACTGTAGCAATGCTGATGATGATTGACTACCGCATCTGCACCGGCATCGATAAAAAAGCGATAAGTCTCCTGCATGCGAGGTGAAGGTAGTTGATAATGTTCGTGTCCGCCATGAACGATGACAAGCACATAATCAGCATTCTTTTTTGCCTCTTGTATTGAATAGAATTGGCGTATCGGGTTCAGCGGATTAGCTCCTGCCTCTGTATCTGTAGCTATTGAAAATTCATGTTCACAACAATTGATAACAGCCAGACGTTTTCCGTCCTTCTCAAGATAAAGGACTTCTTCGGCCTTCTTTAAGTTATTTCCTACACCTACGACATCAAGTCCTTGGCTTCTACAACATTCCACTGATTTAGAAAGTCCTTCAGCACCAAAGTCGAGGATATGGTTATTCGCCATCGTTACACCGGTGAAACCAGCGTATTTTACAGCTTCAGCTGCTTCTTTTGTGCAGCTAAGATTTGGGCCGCATTTTGAAATAGACTTAAATCCTTCTTCTGTTATTGGACTCTCAAAGTTGACAAATGAGAAATCGGCAGACTTTATAACGTCACAAATGTCTTTGGGAGAAACTGCTGCAAAACGTTTTTCTCTAATCAGTGTTGATACCCGTCCACTTGGAGCAAAGTCACCAGCCACCAAAACTTTCATATTATCTCATTTTTAAAATTGATTTCAAAGACAGGCAAATCTGCCGTTCTTTTGGGAAAAGCATTATGGCAATCATATAAACACATGCGCATATAACGACATATAACAGCTGTCCGCTTATACTATTTTGATTTGGCAATAGTAAAATCAAGAACATTAATGAAGACGCAATTGCAGATGGAAGTATATTTATCAGCATCTTCAGCACATTCATTTTTACGACAATCGCCATTATAGCAAGCTGCACTGCAACCAATTCCAGACGGACTAAAGACCTTGCAATACATAAAGAGTCGAATCCTCTATTAATAAAAACAAGAAGAACCGGCCATAGCACGACAATATGAAGCCATTGTGCCAATACTGACAACTTTGGTTTGCCGATTGAACGATACACCTCACTGCTGTAATGAGCCAAAACTATCGTTATAGAACTCGTCAGTCCCCATAACCCTATAAAATGCGAGGCTTCAGACCATTGCGCTCCTAGAAGGATACTGGTTATCAAGCCTCTGAACAAATAAATGCCAACTCCTAACGGAAGTACCAAGATACCCACTATTTTCTGGAACCGGTAAAACATATCGTTAAACTCGTTCCTATTATTCTGAAGCCTGGAAAGAGACGAAAAAAGAACCGGCGTTGTTGCTGCAGTTATAATTGATGTTATTTGTCCTACAGTATTCATCGATGTCCGATATAAGCCCAAATAATGTTGGCTTAACATAGTTCCAACAATGAAAATATCCACATACGATGTCAGCCATATACTTATTGCCTCAATCATCGACCATACCGTAAAGCTAAACATTCGCTTCAGACGGTCAAAGTTAAAATACCATTTTAGCTTCCATTTTGACTTTATGGTTAGAATCACTGCATTAGAGCAGTTCTGCGCGACCATCCCGATAATAAGCGACCAATAACTTTTTGTTATGACTGCAATAGGTATTGTGACAACAACTGGAATCAAAATGCCAACCATCCTTACCAGAAACAGAGTCTTAAAGTCCAAATCACGTCGAAACAAAGCCATCTGAATGCTGGAGAACGCAGAAAGAGGGATACATATACAAGAAACAACAATCACCAATCCATGACCTTCACACCCCACTAATCGAGCAATTGGATTCGCAAAAAGACAGATAATTCCCCAAAGGACCAAAGAAAGAATTAAATTTGACCAGAATGCGACAGCTGTTGATTTATACTTATCATCGTCATCTGAAAATTCATGTTGAACAATATATTTCTGGAATCCCGCATCAGTGAATATTTCAGCAAAACTTATAACCATTGTTGCTGTAACCAGCACACCAAAAGAGTCTGGAGTAAGCAGTCTCGCCAAAATCATAGTCGAAATCGGAGAGACCAACTTTGCGGCAATCTCTGTGACTGCAGACCATTTAGTTGCGTTTACGACCTTATTCCCTAATTGATTCGCCATCCTTTACAATGAGTTTTCTATATATTATCTTAGAGCATTGAAATACTTTTTAGTTTCTCCCATCACTCTAGGAGCCAATGTAAATACAGCTATCATATTCGGGATTGCCATTAAGGCAAAGGCCAAGTCCATAATACTGACTGCGACATCAAGAGTAATGACGCTTGACAGAACTATTGTAAACACAAAGAAATAACGATACTTCTGCGCGTGTTTCGTTCCCCACAAATACGATGTGCATATCGTTCCATAATAAGAATAAGAGAACATTGTTGAGAAAGCAAATATAACTACCACAAATTCGAGCAGATAACGACCACAGAATGGAATTAAAGCATCGAACGAATTGAGAGTTATGGAAAGCCCTTCTACAGACTCCGTATTATACAGACCTGCCATTATCATAGGGATTGCAGAAAGCGTGCACACCAGACCGGAATCAATTGCAGGACCAAGCATCGCGACAAGTCCTTCACGCACAGGTTCTGCATTCATTGAGGCCCCATGCATCATTCCTGCAGTTCCCACGCCTGCCTCATTTACATACATAGCCCGTCGTGCTCCAGTCAATGCTACTGCCGAAAATGCTCCAAAACCAGCTTTCCAACAAATGGCACCTTTGAAGATTGCAGAGAAAACACCTGGCAACTTATCGTAATTGAATACTATTATTCCAAAGACCATCAGAAAATAAAAGCCGACCATCAATGGGACCAATTTTGAGGACACAACAGATATGCGTTTGATACCTCCGAAGATGACAAAACTTACAATGCCTCCGATAAAGATTCCTATAAGCAGGTGTACCCATTTCGTATCTGGAACTCCAATTGGATTAAGTACAACTGAATACAATGATTCGGTCAACTGATTTGCCTGCATCATCACCAAACCGCCGAACAAGGCACAGAAAGCAAACATTATCGCCAACGGCTTCATTTTCGGGCCAATACCTTCAGTCAACACGTACATAGGCCCACCTTGAGCAACACCTCTATCGTCCTTCCCTTTGTACATTATAGCCAAAGTTCCTTCAAAGAATTTTGTCGCCATTCCCAATAATGCGCTGACCCACATCCAAAAGATGGCACCAGGACCGCCAATACACAAAGCTATCGCCACACCAGCGATATTTCCCATTCCTACAGTGCTGCTGATCGTATTCATCAGAGCCTGGAATGAACTCACATATCCCTCGCCACATTCTTTCATGTGAAGGGAATGGAGTGCAGTTCTGAACTTTCGAACCGGCAACGCCCGCGAATAGCAGAAAAGAACTAGTCCACCGCCAATCAACAAGATAAACAACGGCCACCCGCAAATGAAATCTGTGAGTTTCACTATTATTTCACCTATCATAATCAACTATACGGCAGGTCATTATTACTCACCATAATACCCAGCATACCACTCGGCGAACCGTCGGAGTCCGTCGCGAAGTGAGGTGCTCGGTTTGAAGCCGAAGTCCTGTTCGAGCGGAGCGGTGTCTGCATAGGTCATCGGCACGTCACCGGGCTGCATCGGGACAAGTTTCTTGAGGGAGTTGAAATCATAGTCCTCCGGCAGAACACCGGCTCTAAGAAGTTCCTCTTGAAGAATCGTCACGAAGTCCAGCAGGTTCTCTGGATGGTTGTTGCCGATGTTGTAGACTTTGTATGGCGGAAACGGAAGTCCGTCCTCCCCATTACGCTTCTCCGGTGCATGCTGCATGACGCGGACTACGCCTTCAACGATGTCGTCGACATAGGTGAAATCCCTCTTGCAGTTGCCGTAGTTGAATATTTCTATCGTCTTGCCCTCACGGAGCTTGTTTGTGAAGCCGAAGTAGGCCATGTCCGGACGACCTGCAGGTCCATACACTGTGAAGAACCTCAATCCAGTCGACGGGATATTGTAGAGCTTGCTGTAGGCATGGGCCATCAGCTCGTTGCTCTTCTTTGTTGCCGCATAAAGGCTTACCGGATTGTCTACCTTGTCGTCGGTCGAGTATGGGACCTTTTTGTTGGAGCCGTAGACGCTTGACGATGAAGCATACACGAGATGTTCAACCTCGTGATGGCGGCAGGCTTCCAGTATGTTGTAGAATCCTATGAGATTGGACTCGATGTAGGCGTCCGGATTTGTTATCGAGTAGCGTACTCCGGCTTGCGCTGCAAGGTTCACTACTACTGACGGGTGATATTCGGCAAAGAGTTTTTCTACGAGTTCTTTATCGGCGATGCTGCCTCTGACAAATGTCCAGTCCCGGTTCAAGGTTTCAATTTCCTTCAGGCGGGAGTACTTGATGTTCACATCATAGTAGTCGGTTATGCTGTCCACTCCTATGACCTTAATGTCTTCGAACTCCGTTAAAAGTCGCTTTGCGAGATTGCTTCCGATAAAACCGGCCGCGCCTGTCACAAGAACGGTCTTTCCTGTGAGGCTTACGTTGTATTCAAGCATAATCCTAATCTCTTCTGAAAATGTCTCTTGTGTAGACCTTATCCTGAACATCGTCGAGGCATGTGTCGTAGCGGTTGGCTATGATGGCCTGGGACTGGGCTTTGAAGGCTTCGAGGTCGTTGACCACCCTGCTGCCGAAGAAGCTGCTGCCGTCTTCGAGGGTCGGTTCATAAATAATGACCTCCGCGCCTTTGGCCTTGATGCGCTTCATTATGCCTTGGATGGCACTCTGTCGGAAGTTGTCGCTGTTGGACTTCATCGTCAGACGGTAGACACCTACGATGCAAGTCTTTTCTTTAGAACTGTCCCATTGGCTGTTGCTGCTGTAGTAGCCGGCTTTCGAGAGCACCTGGTCGGCTATGAAATCCTTGCGGGTGCGGTTGGAGTCCACTATCGCCTGGATGAGGTTCTCCGGGACGTCGTTGTAGTTCGCGAGGAGCTGCTTCGTGTCTTTCGGAAGGCAGTAGCCGCCGTAGCCGAAGGACGGGTTGTTATATTGCGTTCCTATGCGCGGGTCGAGGCAGACGCCGTCTATAATCGACTTGGTGTCAAGACCTTTCATCTCGGCGTAGGTATCGAGTTCATTGAAGTAGCTCACACGGAGAGCGAGGTAGGTGTTCGCGAAGAGCTTCACCGCCTCGGCCTCGGTCGAGCCCATGAAGAGCACCGGAACATCCTCTTTCAGGGCGCCTTCTTTTATCAGCGCCGCGAATGTGTGCGCAGCTTCTTCGAGAGACTCGTCGCCGTAGCCGACTATGATGCGGCTCGGGTAGAGATTGTCGTAGAGGGCTTTGCTTTCCCTTAGGAACTCCGGGGCGAAGATGATTTTCGGAGCCACGACCTTCATCGTGCCGTCGGAGAGACGCTCCCTGTAGGAGAACTTATTGCGGACTGAAGCCGTGTAACCTACAGGGACAGTGGACTTTATCACCATCACGGCCTCCGGGTTCACCTTCAGCACGAGGTCTATCACTTCCTCCACGTGGGAGGTGTCGAAGAAGTTCTTCTTGCTGTCGTAGTTGGTCGGGGCGGCTATGACCACGAAGTCCGCGTCCCTGTATGCAGACTCGCCATCGAGGGTGGCTTTGAGGTCGAGTGGCTTCTCCGCCAGGTATTTCTCTATGTATTCGTCCTGGATGGGCGAGATACGGTTGTTGATTTTATCTACTTTCTCCGGGATGACGTCCACCGCAGTCACCCTATGGTGCTGCGAGAGGAGCGTAGCTATGCTTAGACCGACGTATCCTGTGCCGGCCACCGCAATATTAATAGTTTCTTTCATACAAACTTTTAGAAAAGTTGACTGTTGACAGCTTCCGTTTCAATGTAATCATTATATTGAACATATTGAACCTCTGCCTTCATATTCTACGCATTATATATGATACACACTTTCCAAAGGACAGATGTTGAAACAATCGAGAATCACCTTGCCTTTCAGTTTGTCCCAGTTCTGCTTTATGTGGTCGTGTTTCACCATGATGACCACCATGTCAATATCCTTCAGGAACTCGTCGAAGTCGGAGAATTGGTTTTCCGCTATCTTGTGGTCTTCGAGGAACGGGTCGTAGCATTTGAGCGGACGCGCGAGATGACGCTCCTGGGCCTCAAGCATCTGAAGTGTCGGAGACTCACGGAAATCGTCCACATTCTCCTTATATGTCAGGCCATAAAGACCCACACGACGGTTGTCAGTGATTCCATTCTCTTTCATAATCTCATAAATCCGGTTCAGTACGAATGTCGGCTGGCTGTCATTTGTCTTCATCGACTCGTCGATTACCTTGGCAAGTTGAGGATAGTCGCCCACAAGGAACCACGGATCTACTGAGATGCAGTGGCCTCCGACACCTGGACCTGGCTGAAGAATATTCACACGCGGGTGCATATTGCAGATCTTTATTATCTCATACACGTCCATATTGTCGTGGCGGCATATTCTCGACAACTCATTCGCGAACGCTATGTTCACTGCGCGAAATGTGTTCTCTACGACCTTGGTCATCTCGGCAGTGCGGATGTCGGTGACGACGATCTCACCTTGACAGAAACTTGAGTAATATTTCTTTACCTTCTCACCGATTTCCTTATTGTCAGCACCTATCGTGCGGTTGTTGTGAAGCAGTTCATACACCATATTGCCAGGAATTATGCGCTCCGGAGCATGGACAAGGTTAATGTCAGTTCCAATCGTGAAACCGTTAGCTTCAATCACCGGACGGACGAACTTATCTATCGTTCCTGGGCTTACAGTCGACTCAATGACAACTGTCGCACCCTTCGGACATACACGCATCACATCCTTGACGACCTCCACGACATAGCAGGCATCCACCTTCTTCGAAAATTTGTCGTATGGAGTGGGGACAGAGACGATGTACATATCGGTCTTCTGATATTCGGTCGTGAACTTAATTCCAGCCTTGAGTGCAGCGCGGAACAATTCGTCAAGACCTTTTTCTTTGAAGGTTGTGTGACCGGCATTAAGAGTCTCCACAAGTTTTGCATTATAGTCTGTTCCAATGACTTCAACTCCGTGTGAAGCCATCATCAGGGCTGTCGGAAGTCCGATATAGCCTAAGCCAATTACGTTAATCATAGTGTTTATTGATATTTCTTAATATTCCCCAAATAGTGTTCTGTCTAACAGACTGCATATCTGTCAGTTTCCTTACCTGCCAACACGTCGGCTATACGTCGGCATGCCTTGCCGTCACCGTATGGATTTGCGGCCTTGGACATCCTGTCATAGGCTTCTTTATCATCGAGCAGGAGGCTGACTTCGTTCATAATCTTGTCGTAGTCCGTGCCGACAAGATGCACCGTTCCTGAAGACAAAGCCTCTGGGCGCTCAGTGGTGTCACGCATAACAAGAACCGGCTTTCCGAGTCCAGGTGCCTCCTCCTGAATTCCGCCAGAGTCCGTGAGGACGACTGTTGATTTTGCCATAAGATGGACAAACTCAAGGTACTGGAGAGGTTCGATGAAAAAGAAATTCGAGCGGGTTAGATTCTCGCCGAAAACCTCATGAATAGGCCTACGCACATTGGGATTTAGGTGCATAGGATAGACGAAATCCACATCGGGATATTTCTCCGAGAGGTCTTTCATCGCCGTAACCATTCTGATGAATCCATCCCCAAAGTTTTCCCTTCTGTGTCCTGTGATTAGCACGAGTTTCTTTCCTCCGCTAAGACGCGCCATGTCATAACCTGCCTGCGCGAGTATCTCATCTTGTTCCTTGGCAAGAGTCTCGTCATTCTTCAGTCTGTCAACGACAAGGTGTAGTGCATCTATGACCGTGTTGCCTGTCACGTATATTTTCCCCTGCACATTTTCTTCATGAAGATTCTTCTCGGAAAGAGGTGTTGGAGAAAAATTCCATGTAGCAATGCGCCCGGTAATCTGACGGTTCATTTCCTCCGGCCAAGGGCTATAAATGTTATGCGTGCGAAGCCCTGCCTCAACGTGGCCGACCGGAATCTGGGCATAGAATGCGGCAAGCGCTCCTGCCATTGAGGTGGTGGTGTCTCCATGAACTAGGACAACATCAGGCCGACACTCCTTGAACACATCACGGAGCCCCGTAAGAACACGTGCTGTCACATCCGTCAAATCCTGCCCTTGCTTCATTATGTTCAAATCGAAATTGGGTTTCACATTGAATATCTGAAGCACTTGATCAAGCATCTCGCGGTGCTGACCGGTGACGCATACTATGGTTTCAAATTCGTCCTGACGTTTCTGGAACTCTTTGACGAGAGGGCACATTTTGATTGCCTCCGGACGAGTTCCGAAGACCAGCATTACTTTTTTCATGTTTATTTGCATTTTTGACGTCATTCGCTTCTGTGAAAGCGATATGAATCTTATGTGTGGTAATGAACGCTACTGACTGATGGAAAAACAACTACCCAATCTTCTCATACTCAAACCCGGCGGAGAGGACTTCGTCGCGGTCGAAGATGTTGCGGCCGTCAAGAAGCAGGGGTGTGCGCATCAGGGAGCGCATGCGGAGAAAGTCCGGGAGACGGAACTCCTTCCATTCGGTGACGAGGAGAAGAGCGTCGGAGTGCTGTAGGGCGGTGTACTTGTCGGGGGCGAAGGTGAGGTCGGAGCCGAATATGCGGCGACATTCGTCCATTGCTGCGGGGTCGTAGACAGAAACGGAGGCTCCAGAGTCGAGAAGCCTGCGGATGATGACCATTGCCGGGGCTTCGCGGATGTCGTCCGTTTCCGGCTTGAAAGCGATGCCCCAGAGGGTTATCTTCTTGCCGTTCAGATTGCTCCCGAAACGTCTGACAAGTTTGTCGAACAGGATTTGCTTCTGCCTCTGGTTGACATCCTCCACAGCCTTGAGGACGCGCATCTCATAGCCGTACCGCTCGGCAGTGCTCACGAGGGCCTTCACGTCTTTTGGGAAACAACTACCACCGTAGCCGCAGCCGGCGTAAAGGAACTTGTTGCCTATGCGAGTGTCGGAGCCGACTCCCTTGCGAACCTTGTTGAAATCCGCGCCGACGAGTTCGCAGAGGTTCGCGATGTCGTTCATGAATGAAATGCGGGTTGCAAGCATCGCGTTGGAGGCATATTTTATCATCTCGGAAGAGGCAATGTCCGTAATCTGGATGCGGTCGTTCACGACGATGAAAGGCTTGTAGAGACGCCGCATTATCTTTTCAGCCCGCTCATTCTCCACCCCGATTACAACCCTGTCAGGACTCATAAATCCTTTATAGCGGCCCCTCCTTAAGAAATTCAGGGTTATTGGCTATATCAAAGTCTATTGTAGCTCCGCGCCTTGAGAGTGCATCTGCTATGAGCGATTTCACCTTGAAGGACGTGCCTACAGGGACAGTGGACTTCGTGACCACAACGGTATAATGGTCAAGCGTCTCCCCTATCTCAGCAGCGACGTCAAAGACATAGTGAAGGTCGGCCGATCCGTCTTCGCGTGACGGCGTGCCGACTGCAATGAAGACGACCTCGGAGTTACGGAGAGAATCAGGCAGGGACGTCGAGAAATGAAGACGCCCGCATTCCATATTCTTGCGAATCAGTTCGTCCAGTCCGGGTTCGTAGATGGGAACAACACCACTGCGCAGAGCATCAATCTTTGCCGTGTCCACGTCAACACAGGTCACGTCTATGCCCATTTCCGCGAAGCAGGTTCCCGAGACAAGTCCCACATAACCGGTTCCTATAACTGTGATTTTCATTGAATTTGCTTAGATAATAAAGGTTCTCCTGACTTTGTCAGAAGTGGCAATTGACATCCATTTCTCCCAGTTTGAGGGAGCGCCACAGACGATATTCTCCTGAGTTGAGTTTCTTAATATGAAGGACGATATGCTCCGGGGAGATCGCCCTGGCTGAATGATTCCCTACGATTTTGCTGAGCGAGTCGTCTGAGACGGACATCATCAGCACCGGAGAAGGGCTGTCTTGAAAATTCAGGGCTGTTGTGCCGGCATCCGGAAAAATGTCGCTGAGCTGAAACGCTGAGCGGTCGAAGGCGAGCCACCAGTTCCCGAAAGAATAGAGGTGAACGGCGTTTTCGTTGGTCACTTCGCGGGCAACGATGCTGCTATGGTTTGCAATGAGAAACTGCCTCAGACGAGCCCATGATGTTTCGCCGGAAGCAATGGTACGGCTCCCAGCGGGCTGATTTGCGGATGAAATCATTTCGCGGGAGACTTTGCAGGACAAGATTTTGATTCCTGCCTGTCAATAAACTGGATATATTCCGGCTGAACCTCTACACCGGCTGTGATGAAGTTCGGGAGTTCGACAATGAGACGGCGGATGCGAGAGCCTCTGATTTTGAGGAGATTCCCTTCGTAGCCGTTGAGAGGGCCGCCGATGATGCGAACTGCACGGCCGCACATGGCCTCGGTGAGTTCACCGGGCATGAAATATTTCGGATTCTCGGAAGAGCTGACTGCCCGGATAAAGCGGGTCATGTCATCCTCCGGGATGATAAGCGGTTTACAATACCCCCCTATCGAAACGGAACTGTAAAGTATTGATTCTTCGCACAATAGGCTCTACTAACAAAAGTGAAGCATGAACAAAGAGCAGATCCTGCATCACGGGGACCAGGATGCGTTCGCGCCGGCCGCCTTTCGTTGAAAGCGTCCATTTCATTGGAGTGAAGACTTCAAGATTTTCACCCGAAAGCTGCTTGTATGCCGGAAGGGTGGCGTTGGGACGCTTCAAATCCCTCAGTGCATACCATCGGACATCGGTGGGAGCTTCACTATTTCTTGGGGAGGATTCCGCAGTGATTTTCATAGGAATAACGCCTACTAGTCCTGCAAGATTTGACACAGAGGTGAGAATCAAGCAGTTGCAAGCTTTCTATATCTTTCAGACAATAGAACCAGCACATAGGACTACAAAGGTAGCAACAATTTGTTCAATGTCAAAAATAAACTAATGTGTGGGGAAGGAAAAATCCAACAAAAAAGGGTAAGCGACATACATCGCACCGCTACAACCTCCTGCTCTTGCTGCCTTCCGGCCCTGGGAGAATTCAGAGGGAGCTGGTCGTGTATGACTTACCCAAGTGCAAAGGTAGTCATTTCTTGCGGAACGGCAAGCAATGACTTGACTAAATTTTCAAAAGTTTCCGACAAACCCGCATCGAACGACCTGCAGAGGCACCGTCATTTCACTTCCAGACTGTCAAAGATGAACGGGAGGACGCACTCCACGCGGTCGAACTTGTAGATGGTCTTGCTTCCGACGAGTATTATCGACATCGGTCTCCCGCCCTTGGTCTGGTACTCTGCCATCACCTGTCTGCATTGTCCGCACGGTGTCGCCGGCTCCTCGCACAGCACTCCGCCCTGGCTGGCCGCAATCGCAATCGCAGTCATTGCCTTGTCCGGGTAATGTGCATTGGCATAGAACATTGCAGTTCTTTCCGCACACAGCCCAGACGGATAGGCGGCGTTTTCCTGATTGGCTCCGGTCACAATCGTGCCGTCCGACATGCGCACCGCCGCGCCGACATTGAATTTGGAGTATGGAGCGTATGAACCACTGATTGCCTGCACCGCAGCCTGCGCAAGTTCCCGGTCCTCGACGGACAATTCTTCAACCGAGCCGTACTGTTCGTATGTTATTTCCAGAACATTCTTTGTCATAAACTATGCGATTTTTGTAACTTTGCACAGCGCAAAGTGTGCAAATATATAAAATAAAATCAAAACGTGCAGATTACACGACATTTTTCTTTCAATATGAAAGCGTTATGCACGGATTAGTACAAAATAGAAGTGGATATATGAAAATATGCATCGGATTGTCAGGAGGTGTAGACTCAAGCGTCGCAGCGCTTCTGCTGAAAAAACAGGGATATGACGTCTTCGGGCTGTTCATGCAGAACTGGCACGATGCCTCGACGACCCTGCACGGCGAATGCGAGTGGGAGGAGGACCGCTTTGTTGCGGAGATGGTGGCGAGAAAAATAGGGATTCCGTTCTATTTCGTAGACTTGAGCAAGGTCTACCGAGAGAGGGTCGTGGACTATATGTTCGAGGAATATGCGAAAGGTCGCACACCCAATCCTGACGTGCTGTGTAACAGAGAGATAAAGTTCGCCGCATTCTGGGAAACAGCGAAAAAACTGGGCGCTGACATGGTTGCCACAGGGCATTACTGCCGCAAGGACACGCTGAAGGATGCAAACGGAAATGAAGTCCTAGTGGCGAAGACGTGGGGGCTGAACTCCGATGGAAGACCCGCAGACGGGAGTGAACTCACACCTATATATAGGATATTCGAAGGCAGCGACCCGAACAAGGACCAGAGCTATTTTCTCTGCCAGCTCACGCAGGAGCAGCTTTCGACCGCCCTCTTCCCAATCGGGGACATCGACAAGCCGGAGGTGCGCCGCATTGCACACGAAGCGGATTTGCCTTCAGCGGACAAAAAGGACTCGCAGGGAATATGCTTCGTTGGCAAGGTGGACCTGCCGACTTTCCTGAAGCAGAAGTTGGAGCCAAAAGAGGGAAATGTCGTGGAGGTGTTCGATGCGTATTACGAGCAAAGTGCTATATATCAGAGAGTACGGAATATCCTTACGTCTATGCTGCCTGATGGATGCACCGGTGAGGCGAAGATGATTTCGGACTATGTCAGCGAGACGAAGACATCAGCAGCCGCGGACGACGGGTCGGTTATTGACTTATCCGGAGGAAACAGGAACGTTTCAGGCAAGGAGGAATCGTGCCCATGGGATCTGAAGAAGGTTGCGGCGCTCTGTGACGACGATTTTGACACGATAAGCCGAAGCCTTGACTATTCGGACATTCATTTCGAGACGGAAGTCTACCGCAGCGGGAAAAAGCATGTGAAAAAGACGCGGTGGAAGGAGAACCCGCTCGCAAAGATTGTCGGGACACACGACGGGGCTCAGTTTTACACCATCGGGCAGCGCAAGGGGCTGAACATCGGCGGCCACAGTGACTCGATTTTCGTGATTGGGACCGACATTGAGAACAACATAATATATGTAGGCGAAGGACATCGCCACAAGGGACTTTCACGTAGTTGTCTTCGGATTTCGGCAGAAGAACTGCATTGGATTCGGGAAGACTTGAGGATGACGCCTGGGGAAGTCCGACGATACCGGGTGAGGATTCGCTACCGGCAGCCGCTGCAGGAGGCGACGCTCGTGATGAGAGAGAAGGCGATGTATGTGCTTTTCGACCAGCCTCAGAGAGGGATTACTCCGGGACAGTTTGCGGTGTGGTATGCCCCTGACGATGAGATGCTTGGCAGCGGGGTGATTTGAGCGGCTTTTGGGGCCATATTTGCCTCTTCATCAGTCGTGTACGCCCGGTACACTCCTTCTTCAGAGACAAATCTATCCTCAAAAATCCATCTCAAATCGCTCAGCTTTTATGCTGTAATATTGATACATATTGATACATATTGATACATATTGATACATATTGACATACAATAAATTACAACTAAAATGAAAAAATTTTTGACAATGATGATTCCGGTCATTGCTTTATGTTCCTGTGGTCAACGGGAGGGCGCTGTGCCCGGGATTGACCTTGCAGACCTCGACGAGAGCGTTTCTCCAAAAGTTGATTTCTACCAATATGCCACGGGCGGGTGGCAGAAGAGCCATCCTCTGAAGCCCGAATATGCCCGTTACGGAGCGTTCGACATCCTCGGCGAAAACAACGAGAAAAGGCTGAACGATCTGTTCCAGTCTATGAGTTCACTCAAGGCTGAACACGGAAGCGTGGAACAGAAGATTTCCGACCTCTACAAGATGGGGCTGGATTCACTGCGCAGGAACGAAGAGGGCGCGGCTCCGCTGAAACCTTACATCGATGAAGTGCTGGCAATTTCAGACAAAGATGCCCTGGTGCGCGAAATTGCCGCAATGCACCTCGCTTCTGACAGTCCGTTCTTCGGGACGTATGTAATGGCTGACATGATCGACAGTGATAGTAACATCCTCTATATGAGCCAGTCAGGGCTCGGAATGGGCGACCGCGACTACTACGTGAAGGGGTGTGACCCGAAGCTTAAGGCAGGCTACCTCGAATTTCTTACCAAAGTTCTCAAACTCGCGGGAATTGACAATGCCGATGGACGGGCAGCCGACGCGATGAAGATAGAGGAGGCGCTTGCCGAAAATTCCTGGACGAGTGTCGAATGCCGTGACATGGAGCGGCAGTACAATCCGACAACATTTGCGGAGCTTGCCGCAACCTATCCGAACCTTTCTCTCGGCAGCTATTTCGAGGCGCTCGGAGTGAAGAGCGATGGCAAGATTGTCGTGACCCAACCCTCATTCTTCAAGGCACTTGACGAAATGTTCGCGTCCGAGAATGTCGAGTCGCTTAAAAACTATCTGCTCGCCCAACTGGTTCAAGGTGCCTGCGGCGCGCTGAGCGATGACTTCTACAATGCCAACTTCGACTTCTTCTCCCGTCAGATGGCCGGAGTGCAACAGCAGAAACCCCGTTGGAAGAGGGCCATGTCCGTTCCTAATTCTCTGCTTTCAGAGGCCGTGGGCGAGATGTATGTGGCGAAATATTTCCCTGCAAAGGACAAAGAAAGAATGGCGAAAATGGTAGCGAACATTCAGACCGCCCTTGCAGAGCACATCGACTCTCTCGACTGGATGAGCGATGCCACCAAGGCAAAGGCTCACGAGAAACTGAATGCCTTCACCGTAAAAATAGGCTATCCGGACAAGTGGAAGGATTATTCCACGCTCGACGTCGACCCTACGGCAAGCTACTACGAGAACATCCGCAAGGCCGCTCTCTGGAGTGTGCAGGACAACTTGACTCGCCTCGGAAAGCCAGTGGACAAGGCTGAGTGGCTGATGAGTCCGCAGACGGTGAATGCCTATTACAACCCGTCGACCAACGAAATCTGCTTCCCGGCTGCGATTCTTCAGCCACCGTTCTACAATCCGGACGCTGACGATGCAGTTAACTACGGCGCCATCGGCGTTGTCATCAGCCACGAAATGACCCACGGATTTGACGACCAAGGACGCCTATTCGACAAGGACGGAAACATGGCCGACTGGTGGACTGCCGAAGATGCCGTGGCTTTCAAGGCGAAGACCGCAGTGCTCGTAAAGCAGTTTGATGAGGTGGAGGTTCTGCCTGGCGTTCATGCAAACGGAGCACTTTCGCTCGGAGAGAACATCGCTGACCACGGTGGACTCCGCATTTCCTACACAGCACTCCAGAACTCGTTCAATGGACATCATCCGGCTCCAATTGACGGATTCAGTGCCGAGCAGATGTTCTACCTCGCATACGCGAAGGTCTGGGCTGACAACATTACAGATGAGGAGATTGCCCGTCGCACTAAGTTGGACGTACATTCGCTCGGGCGCAACCGCGTGAATGTGACGTTGCGCAACCTCGACACATTCTTCGATGCCTTCGGAATTGCTGACGGAGATCCTATGTGGCGGCCTGTGTCAGAACGTGTCATCATCTGGTAATACATACGGGGCGAAGAAACGGCGGGCTGCGGCGTTTCTTCGCCCCGTTGAAATCCTCACAGCCGCAAAGTCTGCTGCGGTTTCAACTTCGACGAGCGCCTGCAAAGTGCCGTCAGAACAAAGGTTCAACCGGTTCGCGATGGTCGGGATCGAGGAGTTCGGAACGGAACTTGGCGCGGGCAAAGTTGATTTTGTTTAGTTCGACAACGCGGATGTGGCTGTTGAACATCGTGCGGATGTAGATTTTGCGTCCCCGAAGGTCGGTCGCGGTGGTGAACTGCGTCGCTGAAGGCATATCCGGAGGGGTGATTCCCTCAGCGGTCTGAACACCTATCGGAAGGTCGAAGTTGTTCAGGATATGGAAAGCCTGAATGACGGTCTTTTCGGCATCGGCAAGCTTCGGGGCAGTAGTCTGGAAAAATGCGGCGCGAACAAATCGTGAAGGCGGTGTGAAGTCGCCAGGAAGTCCTAACATCCCGCTGCCTCCACCGAAGGAGTGGAGTTCAAGGCTTCCGACGGTATTCTCAGTTACAGCACCAGACTTGAGGTTCACATAGTTGTTCAAATTCGTAAGATGCCAGTCGAAAGACGGAGAATTTGTGAGGACCCCGAGCGTATTTTCATAGAACACGCATTTTTCGTCAATGATTTCCAGAACAATCTGACGGCCGGACGGGTCGGCGAAACGCCAGTGGGCTGTGGAGGCACGCGGGTCGACATTGTGGACGTGAACCGCCTTTACAGCCTCTATGACGTCATCAACGCTCTTGCAACTTCCGAGGATATAGGGGACAAGCTGAAGGTCAGCAATGCTCGATTCTTTCAGCGACGGACAATAATCTTCGTATTTTCCATATCCCGGAAAATAGAAAAGCCCTGCGGAAAGCCCCTCCTCGTTCAGTCCCTCAACGATGAATTCCGGCTGCTCTACGGCGAAACCCACATAACCATACTTTCCGGAGAAAGCTCTACCCTGCTCCCCTCCAGGAGTGATAGAATACCATATGTGATTCCGAGGAACCACGACATAACGATTGTGATTGTCGTTCACGGCCCATTCGATTGTTCGAGCCGTCACCATACTTCCGTCCGCAGCCTTGAGCGTGATGCCCGTGCAGGCGAATCCACGAGGAGCGAATGCCACCGCGGCCGCTACGGCCAGCAAAGTGGCTAAAATTTTGTGTTTCATAGTATTATATGGTTTTACACGATATCCTCAGTCTCGCAAAATCCATACCTATGATTTTCTAAGCCTCGACACCGGTGAGGATTTTGACAAACCGTCCAACGAAGCAGATTACCACTTTAATAAAACTTGGATGGCGGAGGTGGAATAAGGGGTGAGATGCAAGGCGGACACTGAAGATAAAACCGCAGCAGCCTTGGCGGCTGTGAGGATTTTATCAAGGTGTCCAACGAAGCAGATTACCCCTTATTCCACCTCCGCCGCGAGACCGCCTTCGCCAGTCTCCTTATAAAGCGAAGGAAGATCCTTCCCAGTCTGCTTCATCACGCGCACCACCTGGTCAAAAGACACCCGATGCAACCCATCGGTATAAGAAGCATATATGTTAGCATCCAAAGCCCGGGCTGCAGCATAGGCATTCCGCTCGATGCATGGAATCTGAACCAAACCGCAGACGGGGTCGCAGGTCATTCCGAGGTGATGCTCAAGTCCCATCTCGGCAGCGTATTCAATCTGAGCCGGAGTGCCGCCCATAAGCTGGTTTGCAGCAGCAGCCGTCATCGCACAGGCAACACCGACCTCCCCTTGGCAGCCAACTTCCGCACCGGAGATGGAAGCATTGGTCTTCACCACATTACCGACAAGAGCCGCCGTAGCGAGTGAACGGATTATCCGACGGTCGCTGAAATCATAGACCTTCTTCAAATGATAGAGCACGCTTGGAAGCACACCGCAGGAGCCGCAGGTCGGAGCTGTCACGATGGTACCTCCGGATGCGTTCTCCTCGCTCACGGCAAGCGCATAGGCGAAAATGAGTCCACGGGTACGAAGAACGTCCTTATAGCCCTCGGCACGGATGAAATACGAGGCTGCCTTACGGCGCAGATGCAGCGGTCCCGGAAGCACGCCCTCGCGGTCAAGCCCACGCTCTATGGACTCCTGCATCACCTTCCAGACTTCAAGCAGATAGTCGTTGATGTCCCCATCCTCGATTTCCTCAACATATTCCCAATAGGCCTTCCCGTTGCGGTTGCACCAGTCGAGAAGTTCCGTCATCGTGTTAAGCGGATAGATGTCCGGCGACTCGACACCCGGCAATTGGTCGCAGCGGATAGCCCCTCCGCCGATGCTGTAAAACGTCCATTCGTCGCGCAGGTGCCCATCATCGTCCACTGTTGCAATTGTCATGGCGTTAGGATGTTCGTCCATAAACACCTTTGGAAGCCACTCAATCTCCACAGGTCCGGCCTGTGAAAGCACCTCATTGATTGCCACATCGGTCAAATGCCCCTTTCCCGTCGCCGCAAGAGAGCCATAGAGACAGACATGAAAGCGGTGAGCGTCTCCGTGGTGTGACAGATAAATCTTCGATGCCTGATGCGGCCCCATAGTGTGGCTGCTGGATGGTCCCTTCCCTATCCTGTATATTTCCCTGATGCTCTTCATAACAAAACCAAAATGAAACGAGCCGCAAAGGTAAAAAAGTTAAAACAACAAAGCAAAAAAAGGATGGCGAACAAAATACTTTTTGTTCACCATCCTTCGGACTTCCTAACCCCCACAGACTAGCGTCTGCGACCCCTGTTAGGGGTATTTCGCGCCGCTGGTGCGGTCCCTTCGGGACTTGGGACCAGCCTGGAATGCACCAGATATAAGAGCTGTTACTTCCTGTAAATTATTGAAACAGGGCTGCCTTTATAGCTCCAGTCTGTCTGCGTGAAGTTGGAAGGGATATTTTCGGTGCTAGACGCGGAACCATTAAACTTGGCCGTGACTGTGAATTTGCCGTTTTTTCCAGGATTCCCTTCGCAGAAAAATCTATACAGATTTAACTTGCTTATGTCGAACGATTTGAAATTTCCATTTTTGATAGACAATATAGCCAAGTCGTTATTTCCGCCAAACGTAACGCTGGACAAAGATGAGGAACCAGGATTTTCCCCTTCCAGAAATGCCAGGTGCAATTTTGGCAGATTACTTAAATCCAACCTTTCCAAATTCTTAGAATCAATGATGTATAGAAAGATCAATGATTTCAAATTGCTTAAATTCAAACTTGATAGTTCAGCGGAGCGCAGAAGCAATCTCGAAATTTTCAATCCCGCAGGTATGTCAAGACTGCTGATAGGATTCCTTGAAAGATCTAATGTCAAAAGGCTTTTCAAATCACCGATTTCGACTGTAGTCAACTGATTTTCGGCCAGATACAGCTCAGTCATCTTTGAACAATGAGACACGTTAATTTTGGTTAACTTATTGTTCCTTGCCTTGACTATATCCAGATTTATATTCCTGCTGAGATCAAGTTCTGTCAAATTGTTATTGTCACAATATAACTCTGTCAATGATATAAAATGCTCTATTCCATTGAGAGAATTCAACTTTTTGGTGGACAATTCCAATTTGAAGATGCTGGAGACATCCTTTTTCGTAATATGTTTAGTGGTCTTGATATACCCTTCGTTGTACAAGAGCTGCCGGAATAAAGGATCAAAATCATTTGTAATCTCATCCGTAACATTCACTATATTGGAAGCAGTAAATCCTCCATCTTCTGTGGTTACGGTTATCGCAGTCTGCCCCTGCTTCAGTCCTTTGATGATGCCATCCGGACTCACTGATGCAACCTCCGGATTTGAAGAAGACCAAGTTACATTCTTATTGGATGCATCTTTTGGCGTGAAGATCAAATCGAATTTTCCGAGATTGTCTTCAGAAAGCCCTATTGTCAATGACTCAGGTGCCAGGCTGACACCCGCAACAGGAATGACCACATTCTTATTGCAGCCAATAAGGAAGAGAGCAAATGCCGTAAAAAGAGTCGAAAATTTTAAATATTTCATAATGTCGTTCGGTTATAGTTTCGCAAAAGTACAAAAAAAACGGATTATCACCATATTTTAAATTTTGGCCACACTCACAAAGAATGACCATATATCCAGAAGTCAATACCGCTATTCTTGATATAATCTTCCAATTCTACGGTAAAGGCTCCGTTAGCATGACTGTCGGCAAACTTGGGACACTGCATTTGGAAAGACGGAACATGATGAGTGACAACTATCTTTGTTGTCTGAATATCACGAAATTTCTCTAATCCTTCCATTGTCTTTCAGACGAAGGAACTATCGCTCGGCAAAACTGATGTAAACATCATTCTGCTCTCGCTTAACCGTTCCATTCTATTTCATTAATTAAACGTTCAACTTCGCCTTCCACTCGTGGGTCTTCGTCCTCACGTAAAGAAATGGCCAAAGATAATCTGTCAACCCATTCGGCTTTTGTACCAATAGCGGTGACAGGTGGGTATTTCCATGCTTCAATGATGATGTTGCCATCAAATTCGTTTGGGCGCACTAAGACTTCCGATGATTTGAATTCCCGTAGTTGTTTGACAGGTACCATGATCATTCTTTCCGGATCGGGATTCAGCCATGTGTAATGTGCAAGGGCATTGATGCCACATACGGGGAAATTATCGTCTGAAAGCAAATCGTCACAGAAAATTCGCTCTTCAACTGGATTAACGAGGAACGACTGGGCTTGCTTCCACAGTTCCATTCCTTTCTTATCAAAGTGGATGACCTTCCGCTTAGAGCCTCCAGATACTTTTTGGCAAAGTTCCAAGTCTTCGAGGCAAGTGATACCAAGTGTAATGCTTGCATATGAATACGGAATTTTATCCTCAATATCACGTGCTGCCAATCCTTCGATACTCTCTATCTGTAGATGATAGAGCAGCAGGTATTGTGCGACAGGCGTCAAAGCCTTAGCCTGTTTGGTCTTACGAATACGCTCATTAGCCAGAAGCATTGGCAAATGAACGTATTTGTCAGATACAACGAAATACACGTCTTTGTCAATTAGTCTCTGCCGTTCATAGGCAGGACAATTGGGCAACAAAAATACGGTTGGAAGCTGGAATAACGAAGTAAGGTTGTTTGCAGTAACAGACAAATTACGTGGGGTAGCTACTTTATCTTTAGGTTCTGCGAATAGCAATGGCATACCATGAAACTCTCCATCGTAGAACTTGTACGACAACATTTCTCCGATGGTAACACCTTTCATCTGCGCCTTGCTTCGTTCTTGCAGCTGTATAGGTCTTCCTAATATGGCAATCTCTTTCATTTTAACTATTTTGCTTTATTTTAATACACTATTAAAACGATGCAAAAGTATTAAAATAATCTGAGATGACCAAAGATTTTCAGACAATTTAGATAAGAATACCCCTAATAGGGGTCGCAGACGCCAGTCTGCGGGGGTTAGGACGATAAAAGGGTGGCCAAAAAACTTTTTGGTCACCCTCCCTCTTAATATAACATCTAGAAAGAGGGGATGCAAGCCGCCCAACAAAGCAGACCGCTATTGTCCCCTCCCTCGTATTTAAGCGTTCTTTTCTGCTTTAATAGCAGCCTGCGCCGCAGCCAGACGTGCAATAGGCACGCGGAACGGTGAGCAAGAAACGTAGTTCAAACCGATCTTGTAGCAGAACTCTACAGAAGCAGGGTCACCGCCGTGCTCACCGCAGATACCGCATTTGAGATCCGGACGGGTCTCACGGCCTTCCTTGACAGCGTAGTCGATGAGCTTGCCGACTGCCTTGGTGTCGAGGGTCTTGAACGGATCGGCGTCAAGAATCTTGTTGCCGAGGTAGTCTCCCATGAATGTTCCGACATCGTCGCGTGAGAAGCCGAAGGTCATCTGAGTGAGGTCGTTGGTACCGAATGAGAAGAACTCTGCCGTGCGGGCCATCCTGTCAGCAGTGAGGGCTGCACGAGGAATCTCAATCATTGAACCGAACTTATAGTCGATTGTCTGGTGAGTCTCGCCTTCAACCTCAAGTTTAATCTTGGCGCAGATTGCCCTCTGGAACTTGAGCTCGCGCTCTGAAATGGTGACCGGAATCATGATTTCAGGCTTCGGATGATAGCCTTCCTTAATGAGTTCGGCAGCGGCCGTGAAAATTGCACGGAACTGGGTCTCCGAAATCATAGGGTAGGTGATGTGCAAACGCACTCCGCGGTGACCCATCATAGGGTTGACCTCGTGGAGGGACTCGCCCCTCTTCTCGATTTCCTGCTCGTTGATTCCAAGCTCCTCAGCAAGCTCCTCCCTCTTCTCGTGTCCCTGCGGAACGAACTCATGGAGAGGCGGGTCGAGGAGACGGAAGGTAACAGGCTTGCCGTCCATGACCTTCATCGTGCCCTTCACAGCTGCCTTGATGTAAGGCTCAAGCTCGGCGAGAGCAGCGCGGCGCTCATCGTCAGTCTTGGAAAGAATCATCTTACGAAGCTTTGCAAGAGGAGTCTCGGAGTTCTTGCCGTAGAACATGTGCTCAATACGGAACAGACCGATACCCTCTGCGCCGAATGAAAGGGCGCGTGCCGCATCCTCCGGAGTGTCTGCGTTTGTACGCACGCCGAGTGTTCTGAATTTGTCGACGATTTCCATGAACTTCACGAACCTAGGGTTCTCTGAAGCGTCCATAGTGTCAATCTTCTGCGCATAAACAAGGCCCTTCGCGCCATTGAGGCTGACAGCGTCACCCTCCTTGATAACCGCACCGCTCTTGAAACTTGCAGTCTTTGCGGCAAGATCAATGGTCATTACCTCACATCCCACGATGCAGCACTTGCCCCATCCACGTGCAACGAGTGCAGCGTGAGAGGTCATACCGCCCTTCATCGTGAGGATGCCGGCAGCGGCACGCATACCCTCAACATCCTCAGGAGAAGTCTCCTCACGGATGAGGATAGCCTTGATTCCCTTTGCAGCGGCAGCCATAGCAGCTTCAGATGAGAACACTGCAACACCGACCGCTCCGCCCGGAGATGCCGGAAGACCGTTGGCGATTGCCGTTGCCTTCTTCTCTGAAGCAGGGTCGAGGATTGGGTGGAGAATCTCATCGAGCTGAGCCGGAGCAACACGCATTACTGCTGTCTTCTCGTCAATCATACCCTCTGCAAGCATGTCCATCGCCATATTGAGCGCAGCGAGACCGGTCCTCTTTCCAATACGGCACTGAAGCATCCAGAGCTTGCCGTCCTGAATAGTGAACTCGATGTCCTGCATATCGTTGAAGTGCTGCTCAAGGTGGAGACGTATGTCGTCAAGTTCCTTGTAAACCTCAGGCATTGCCTTTTCGAGAGATTCGAGATTTGCGTTGTGAGGAGTTTTGGTAGCCTCATTGAGAGGGTTCGGGGTGCGGATGCCGGCAACAACGTCCTCGCCCTGCGCGTTGATGAGCCACTCACCATAGAACTTATTGTCACCGTTTGCAGGGTTACGGGAGAATGCCACACCGGTCGCCGATGTGTTGCCCATGTTTCCGAACACCATTGACTGAACGTTAACGGCTGTACCCCAATCGTCAGGAATGCCCTCGATCTTTCTGTATGCGATGGCGCGCTTTCCGTTCCAAGACTTGAACACGCCGCCGATTGAGCCCCAGAGCTGAGCCTCTGCTGTGTCTGGGAAGTCAACACCGAGAACTTCCTTCACGCGAACCTTGAACTTGTCGCAAAGGTCCTTAAGTTCCTCAGCAGTAATCTCCGTATCAGATTTGTAGCCCTTTGCTTCCTTGAGGTCTTCCATCATCTTGTCAAGCTGCTGACGAATAGCCTTTCCGTCCTCAGGCTCGATACCCTCTGCCTTCTCCATTACGACGTCTGAGTACATCATGATGAGACGACGGTAGGCGTCATAAACGAAACGAGGGTTGTTTGTCTTGGCAATCATGCCAGGAATCGTGTCTGAGCAAAGGCCGATGTTAAGAATCGTATCCATCATGCCAGGCATTGAACTACGGGCACCTGAACGGCAACTTACGAGAAGAGGGTTGGTCTTGTCACCGAACTTCATTCCCATAATCTCCTCTGTGGCCTTCAGCGCGTCGGCAACCTCAGCCTTGAGTTCGTCAGGATAACCGCCGCCGAGAGCATAGTACTCTGCGCAGCACTCGGTCGTGATGGTGAAACCTGCCGGAACAGGAATGTTCAAAAGGCACATCTCAGCGAGGTTGGCACCCTTTCCGCCAAGAAGGTTTCGCATTGTTCCATTGCCTTCCGCGGTTTTGCCGCCAAAGCGATAGACACGTTTTTTTGTGTTTTCCATAAAATTATTTGGTATTTAGATAATTATATATTTTCGTAAATATTATCGACGACGACGCAAAATTTCACGCACGCCATATCCGCGCCGCGAAATTAACAAAATTTATGCGATTCACGAAATATTTGTAACGATTAGTCATTATATTTAGAAATGAAACGCATATAAAGAAAGGGGATGCGCCCCGTCGTTAATCTTCACCTTCCGAGGCTTCATCAAGAAGGGCAGACAGCACACGGTCTATTCCGTTGTTCTCCGGTGCTACCTCGACGCCGTCAAACGACGGGTCTGGACGGCCCACACGATAGTAGGCGACATCCTGCAAGAGGAACTGGGAGTCGATGTAGTCGCTGTCGTCAGCGGCAATCTGCAGCAGGACACCGGGGATTTCAGCAAAGAGGACCTTCACGATGTCGGTTTCCCCGCAGGCTGCGCATATCCCGTTTACATTCAGCCTTATGCCAAGTCCGGAGGCTGCGGCAAGCTTTTCAGCGGCAACTGCAAGACCTCCGTCACAGACGGTCCTTGACGAGAGTACCACCCCGTCGGAGACAAGGTCACGGACGACCTCGTAGCAATCAATGAAATAGTCCGGGTCGGCGATGTTAAGCGCAGCACCGCCGTTGCAGCCCAGAGACTTAGCGAAAAGCGAGCCTCCGAGACGGGGGGAACAGGTGTCGAACGGGACATAAATCAGGAACGAGCCCGAAGCCGGGTCACCGACAAGACGGGCAGAACACCTGCGCTCGTCTCCCATCCAGACTTCGCGGTCCGCATCGAGATTCACGTCCGGAGCCCCTCCGACTGTCCAGAGCCGTTCCTCGTCCGGAGCAACGTCATCATCCTCCCAATCCTTGTCCGGAACGTCCTCCACTTCAGCGAGATCCTCCTCCTGCTCCATATCCTCCCCGTAGGAAGCAAGGGTCGCGAAATATGAGTTCACGCACTCCCCCTTTTCGTCCTCGTAGAGATAGCCCTGGACCTCAACGCCTATGTCATATATATACTCCGTCGCGGACTGCACCGAAGCATAGAACGCCGCCATATTGCCGACTTTCTCCGAATCCCAGCCCCATTCCGCCCAGAGGCGAAGGTCATCGAGACGGAATTCCCCGTCGAGCCAGAGGGTGTCAATCAGTGATGCGGCAACCCTTTGACGGGCAAAATTTTCCGGATAGAGGACATTGAACTCACGGTCCTGTGCCGCAGACGCCGCGTCCGTCACCTCTTTTATATAGGCAGGAATCTGCGCGGCAGAATACTCCATATTCTCCGGTGGGACGTCCATTTTCTCGTCCCAGATTTCGGGCAGTTCCTCCTCGTCCGGTTCACCGGCGCGGTTTTCCACAGGCAGCATGCACTCGTCGATCATATCCGCAGGGGTCAGGTCCTGCCTGACCCCGTCAATGACATATTTAGAATAAAAGACGTCCGGATTCCGTTCCATAGAAATGAACTTTATCCGACAAAATTAGTCATTTTTTCTTAAACTCAGCAACGGCGCCTCCATTTCGGGCAATGTGCAGGCGAAGAGTGTCACCTGCAGTGACGACAGAAGTCGAGACGCTGCTGTCCATCGCATCCGTGTCGGCATTCGCACCGTCAGAATGAAGCGTCATCGTATATTCACCGCCTCCGAGAAAATCAAGGGGCAGGTCGATATTCCTCGAATCACCGGCACACATCACACCGATAAACCACCTTTCTCCGCTCCGGCGCGCAATCCCGAGGCATTCGCCGGCCGTGCCGAAAAGAGGCCTCGTCTCGTCCCACACCGTCGGGACACTCCTTATGAAGCTGAACGACTCCGGCCATCTGTCATATTTCGAAGGACTGTCAGAGACCATCTGCAGAGGGCTCTCGTAGGCGACGTACATGGCCAGATGGTGGCAGCGTGTCCCCTGCCCCATAGGCTCGTTGTCGCACGGGATAAAACTTTCCGGCTGCGCGTTCAGCATCGCTCCTGGGGTGAAGTCCATAGGGCCGGCCCACTGGCGGATGAACGGGATCATAAGCTGGTGATGCGGAGTGCAGGTGCGGTGCCACTTGTCGTTCTCAAGTCCGAGAACGCCCTCGCGGGTCATGAGATTCGGATACTTCATCCGCATGCCGTCCGGCGGATAAGAGCCATGAAAATCGACCAGCATGCGGCAGTCGGCGGCCTTGCGAAGCACACGTTCATAAAATGCAGTCATCTTGGCGTCATTCCTGTCCATAAAGTCAATCTTGACACCCTTCACTCCCCACGATGACATCAGGCCGAAGGCCTCGTCAAGCTGCTTGTCCACGTTTATCCACTTGGCCCACAGGCATACGCCAACACCGCGTTCGCGCGCATGACGGCATATTTCCGACATGTCTACATCGGGATTCAGGACAAGTAGATTGTCCCGCGAAGACCACCCCTCGTCTATGAGGACATATTCGAGCCCGTGCTCCGCCGCCCAGTCTATCATATAAAGATAGGTGGCGGTGTTTATGCCGGCTTTGAAGTCCACGCCCGTGATGTTGTTGTGATTCCACCAGTCCCACAGCGCCTTGCCGGGACGGATCCATGACCAGTCGAGACCGGAACCTTCCGAAACCTTGGCAATCAGCTCGCTCCCGAGAAGTTCGGCATCGGAGTCATATATTCCCACGACGCGCCACGGGAAATTCCTCTTCAGCCCGGTCCTGACAATATAGTTTTCCCTCTCGACCGCATAAATCTTGTTGCCCCAATCGGTCAGTTCCTCCTTCGACGGGAAGTTCACGCCAAGCAGTTCAAAGCCGTGTCCTGTCGGGCGGAGATAAGAGCCCGCATAGCCGTACAGGTCAGCCTCGGACAGCATCACCCGCGACTTGCCGCTGCGTACCAAGACCGGCATGAGGGAGAATTTATCCGAAGGAAGCCCGGAAAGCGGGAGTTCAGTGTAATTGTATTCGAACCAGTTCTGGAGTTTGTCCGTCAGCTGCGTGTATGACATCGATGAGGGAGCGAATTCATATTCAAGACTTTCAGACGTTACGGCATCTTCGGCATCCTTTTTCCCCACAAAGCGATACGCGAAGCCCTCGTCATACGCACGAAGTTCAAAACTGTAGTCGTCGTAATTGATTCTCAAGAGATTATAATCAGTGTTCAGAATTTCCGACTTGACCCTCACCGCCGTGTGCAGAGTTCCGCGGAACGTGGATGTTTCCGAGCCTATGAATCCGGAAGTTCCGTCCCATTTCCCGTTTTCCGAAAGGTTGAGGGATATTCCTCCGGCCTCGATGACCCGTTCCCCGGAACGGTCCGCCGAAATGTGGAAGCCGTCACCGAGAGCCGTCACCGAGACGACATTATTGCCCGATGGGGAGGATACGCTGAAACTGCGGTCCGGACGCGGATGGGAGAGGCCTGCCACCGGCCAGTCATCGGTGCGGAACGGTACGAGAGGCTGTCCTGAAGTCGTCACGAGGACAGGGTAGTCGAGGTAGTTGTGGAAACCGTAGCGTACGGCAACCGGGTAAGGGACATCCGGGCTTTCCACACGGATGATGTTGCTTTCCAGTCGCATAGACGCGGTTGCCTTATGCCAGACGCGGTCAACGCCGGCCAGTTCAAAGCCCTCCGGAGAGAAGCGCCTGCCGTCTCTGAACACGACGAAACTGTCGGGCAGATACCAGCTGCGCTCGGGGCACAGGTTGTCGAAATGCAGCAGGAGCTGCCCCGGGTTGCCAGCGTCACGTTCAAAGCGGCTGAACACAGGAGCCGGCTTCGGAAGTCCGTCTATGCCGTAGTCATTCGCGAGGGCAAGCCAGGCGAGCCGTTTTGCAACAGCGGCCTTGTCGGAGATGTGAATATTGTCACGCTCCCCGAGGTCGGTCGTGGCTGCCATTCCGGAATGGGGAATCAGGCCGAGTGCCTGAAGCTGAGCCTCGACGACCATAGAGTAATCGCAGCCGTCCACATGACCCGGACCGCTGCCGAACGGGGCAATCTGGACATAGTAGAAAGGCATTTCATGGTCTCCCCACACGGAGCGCCAGAGAGAGACCATCGAGACCATCAGGTTCCTGTAGTCAAACCAGTTGTGATAGTTCGAGCAGCCCTGATACCAGAGAAAGCCCTTGGCGGTGTAGCGGTGTATCGGCCAAATCATCCCGTTGAAGAATTTCGCCGCAGCAAGCGGTTCTTTCTTTCCCTGCAATGCAATGTCATGGTCTATGTCGGGAGTCGCCATGATGCTCTCGCGAGTCATCCATGCCTCTATGCAGCTTCCGCCCCAGTAAGGTCCGACCATGCCCACCGGAACTCCATCGAGCGCAGCGGAGAGAAGCTTGGCATAGAGATATCCCACGGCGCTGAACTCGCTCACAGACGCCGGGTCAGCCTTTTTCCAGCATCCACCGCAGTCCTCATCCGGGGTGTCCGAAGCCTGTTTCTTGACAAGGAAGAGCCTGATGTCAGAGGGAGCCGCGGCTTCGGTCAGTATGTCGCCGCAGCGCTTCACGGGCTGGTTGGAGAAACCGCACACCGGCATCTCCATGTTCGACTGGCCACTGCAGATCCAGACTTCCCCGAGAAGCACGCCCGTCAGTTTCATTTCCTCACCGTCGGAGAGGGTTATCTCATACGGGCCTCCAGCATCGCCGGTCCTGACCGTCAGTTCCCAGAAGCCGTCTGAACCAGCCTTGACAGAATATCGCGCGTTGTTCCAGGATGTCCTGACGCGCACATTCTTCCCGGCTCCGGCCCATCCCCAGAGCCTGACGTCGGAGTTGCGCTGAAGCACCATGTCGTTCCCGATAATGTGCGGAAGACGAACTGCAGCACCTGCGGAGATGCACAGCAGGATAAAGGCAACTGTTGCAGATATAAACTTTTTCATAAACTAACGCACTTTATTGTTTTTCCGTGGGCGCGCCGCCTTTCGTCCGAAAGTGTCAACCCAGTCTTTTCCGTTGTAAATCAGCAGTTTCTCAAGATCTGTATCATAGAACTGCTGCATGTACATCGGCGTGTAGCCGAGACGTTCCTCAGTGGTTCCCGCCGGGGCATGCGCAGAGTTGCGCGTAATGAAACGGCGGCCTGAACCCTCGGCCCAGAACGGCACGCTGACCGAATTTTCCCAGCTCTCGGCAAGTTCATTCCCGCAGAACGAGATATTTCCGCACCATGTTCCCGGCACCGTTTCCCTTGCCGGAAGCACAGGGGCGAGAGTCGGGTTTTCCTTAGGGCGATATTCCACCGTGTGGGATATGAGGTCAACCACCTGATAGCCTTTGCTGTTAGGACGATACGACGCTCCGCAGACATTGAACAGCGGAAGGGAGGCACAGAGTTCCTCGCCGCAGTTTATGAGGGTTATCGGGTGTTCCCAGACGCCGTAGCGGGCGTGCGAGCGGGCATAGTCATAGATGTCGTAGTTTCCGAAGGTATAGCCATAGTAGCACCTGTAGCCCAAGAGATTGATTCCCACAAGGTGCTCTCCTCCAATCTGAAAGCCCTCATAGAAGCCAAGACAGACCACGTCCGTCCAATGATGCCCGACACCGTTGGGATTGATTGCCGAGCCGCGCACGCCGACCGAGCCCTCCGCAGGCATGCGCCCGGGGCCGGCTCCGAGGCAAGTCAGCTTGAGATTTTCAAGAATCACCGCGCCTGCATTATAGGTGCTGATTCCTATGACCTTATGGCTGATGTCCGGGAAAATCATCTGGAAATTCTTAAGAGTTATATGGTTATAGTTCAGAGGATTTCTCGTGGAGCAGGCAATCACGCTCACCTGCACAGACGGGTCAAGGCCCTCGTATGCCTCCGGAAGCACCCTGAACACCACGCCCTCATGCGTTACCGCACATTCGTTCACTCCTCGGAAAACGAGGGAACGCATCACGCCAATGCGCAGTGCAGTAGGCTGCAGATAGTCTTCATCGGTGTAAAAGCTCCCGATGTTGTAGGTTCCGTCGTGGAACAATATGGTATAGCCATCTTCTGGGGACGTGCTGAAACCGTCCAGAACTTTCTGTATGGCGAGTTCGTCATGGACGCCGGTGCATACGACGTCCGCACCGGAGCGTGCCTCTTCAGAAGAATCGTATGCCGCAATTCGCACCGTGGTCTGCGCGCCGAGAAAGAGAGGGCAAAAAAGCGAAAGTATCGCCAATAAATTGTATTTCATTGTTTTATGTGTATTGTATATGTATATCTTATGTCTTCGGACGATCTTGCGATGGAAAGGATATAGCGTCCCGGGGTTATGGAATGCCCTCCCGTTGACGGGCTGTAATGTTCGAATGCGGACTTGTCGAGCCTCAGGCGCGCTGTGGAGCATCCTCGGGCGGGAACCCGCAGTTTTGCAAATGCCTTCAGTTCCTTGCACGGAACCGCGCCACGGCAATCCAAGGACATCCTTCCTTCCGGACAGGCCTTCAGCCACCGCAGCGGGGCAGCATCCGGCTCGGACAGGTAGGCCTGCACCGTCTCCATGCCGTCGCGCGCTCCGGCATTCACGATTTCGACATCGATGTCAACCGCGGCACCGTCTTCAAGTTCATGAACCGACAGTTCCGCTGAAGAAATGCTGACATGGCCGTAACGGAACTCCGTGTATCCGAGCCCGTACCCGAACGGGTACAGAGCCTTTTTCCCGGCAGCGTCCAGCCACCTGTAGCCGACAAGCCGTCCCTCGCTGTAGTCGGCAACGTCAGAATCGGGATTATAGGCGTCAAGAAAATGTGCCCCGCAGTCATCAAGCGTACGATATATCGTAAAGGGAAGACGTCCCGAAGGAGCATTGTCCCCAAGGAGTGTCGAAGTCACGGCATTGCCCGCCTCAGAGCCTCCATACCACGCGTAGAGTATGGCCGGCACGCTGTCATTCCATGGCATCGCCACAGCGGATGCCGCGACCATCGTCACCACGGTGCGCGGGTTTGCCGCCGCAAGCTCGGAAATGAGCCTGTCTTGAGCGTATGGCAGGTTGTATGACTTCCTGTCAATCCCCTCACCGTCCTGCGCATCCCATTTGAGCAGCCCGCCGAAAAAGAGCACGACATCGGCCGAGGCAGCCTTGGAAACCGCAGCATGGCGCAGCGAATCGGCGAGTTCCGGGCGGTTCCATATATATCCCGGCTCATATTCCACATTCACGTCCGTGAGCGACGGATGACTGCGCAGCGCATCGAGAGGCGTGACTTCATACCTCGCCTTCAGTTCCGCAGATCCGCCTCCCCACGCGGTCTTCAACTGCGCGTTCCATCCGACGACAAGGATTCTACGAAGTCTCCCCGGGGAAAGCGGAAGAATGTTTCCGTCATTTTTTAGCAGCACAATCCCCTCTTCAGCCACCCGGCGGGCAACATCCGAATGCGCCCCAGACCCGAAGCTTCCCCAAGGCCGGTCAGGAGCCATGGTCGTGCGGAAAACAAGACGCAGGACGCGCCTGACCTTGTCGTCAAGTTCTTCCGTGCCGACAGTTCCTTCGCGAATCAGTTCAAGATAGGGACGGGCAAGGAAATAGTCGTCGTAGGCATTGCGTTCACCCGACGACAGACCGTCGGTGTGAGTGCCGAATTCAATGTCAAGTCCGCCCCGGACAGCCTGCAGTGTGTCATGAGTCCCGCCCCAGTCGCTGACAAACACGCCGTCGAAGCCCCAGCCGTCCTTCAATATGTCGCGGACCAGAAGTCCGTTGTGACAGCAGTACTCATCCTTATATTTATTGTAGGCGCCCATCATGGCCCATACGCCTCCGTCACGCACTGCAGTTCTGAACGCCGGAAGATAGAGTTCGTGAAGAGCCGCATCCGCGACGACAGCATTGTAGCGGTGACGCCGTGCCTCCTGGTTGTTGAGCGCGAAATGCTTCACGCAGGCCGCGACGCCGCAGGACTGGACTCCGCGTATATATTCCGCCGCAAGCGTTCCGGCAAGCAGGGGCTCCTCTCCCATATATTCGTGGTTGCGCCCGCAAAGAGGGGTGCGGACAATGTTCACTCCCGGTCCGAGAATCACAGTCTTGCCGCGATAGCGCGCCTCTTCACCGAGAGCCTTGCCATATTCTCCCGCAAGAGACGGGTTCCATGTCGCGGCGAGACATTCAAGGCACGGAAATGCAGTGCATGCATCGTTTGTCCACCCGGCCGCCTTCCATTCGTCCCATAATGTCTCTGCCCTCACGCCATGCGGGCCGTCGCTCATCCAGACTTCGGGAATGCCGAGCCGAGGCACGCCCGGAGACGAGAATTTGGACTGCGCATGCACCATCGCGATCTTTTCTTCCAAAGTCATGCGGGAAAGCGCGTCTTCCACCCTCACTTCAATGTCCGCCGAACGGTCAAGATAAGCCGGCACCTGCGCCGTCGCCGCGAAAGGCACCGCGAGAAGCCGGAACACGACGGCAATCATGATATGCTTCGGTTTCATCATCTTTTTATTATAGTAGGCACTCGTGAACGGCATATTCCTAATGCGGACATGTCAAAATGGAGAAATACGGCCGGAATTCATAAATGTGAGAAAAATTTAAACAAGTTCTTAGGAACATGCTCGAGTGACGTGCCTAATAAGTAAACGGATGAAGAAGAAAAATATACTCGGATCATGAAGGAAAATGAGAGACGGACAATATTGAAATGGGCAGCGGACAACGGTGCGGACGAAGAGACGATGGGAAATGTGCGCAGGGTGCTGGACGATGCCGACGCGCTTGAAATCATGGAATCGGCCGATGTGGAAAAGGCGCTGGAGAAGACGAAGGGAAAAATCAGGCGCGATAAGGCTTGGGGGGTTGCCAAACGCTGTGCCGCCGCGGTCTCAACCATAGCCGCGTGCATTGCAGCAGCCGCTGTCTGCCTGCACGTTCTGCACGGCAACAGCGACGGACCGATATACGCGGAATACAGCGTCAACCCCGGAATGACCGGAACGCTGGTGCTCCCGGACAGCACTGTAGTCGTCCTCAATGGAGGTTCAAAACTCTCATATTCAAAGGATTTCAATCACGGAACAAGGGATGTCAGGCTCTGCGGAGAGGCATATTTCGATGTTACCAAAAACATGAAATCCCCTTTCGTCGTCCACACGGGTGACAATTCGTCAATCATGGTCTACGGAACGCAGTTCAATGTAGATGCCTACGATGGGAACAGTTGCGTCGCGACGCTTATAAACGGAAGCATAGGCTTTCACTACACCGGAAAATACGGGCAAAGCAAGGAATTGAGGATAAATCCCGGGCAGAAGCTCAGCTACAGCAAAGACAGCGATTCCGTGCGCGTCTGCGAGACCTCGGGAGAATCCGAAATCGCATGGAAGGACGGCCGGATGCTGCTCGCCTCGACCCCATTCTCTGACATACTGCACATTCTTTCAAAACGTTACGGGGTAAAGTTCGATGTAAGGGACAGGAAGTGCCTGGAATATCGCTTTTCCGGCGGATATTTCACAATGAACTCTCTTGAACGCACACTTGAGACTCTGAGATGGTCATCATCGTTCGATTGGGAATATGACGAAAGCGTGGAAGAGGGTGAAATGCCGAAAATAATCATTTTTTAGAAGATGTACTTCGTTAAAAATAAATGTGAAAAAAATTAAAACATATTCTTAATCAACAACAAATGTATATGAACACTAAAATCACTGCCATCGCGGCACTTGCTTCGCTCGCGCTCGCCACAGGTTCCCTTTCAGGCTGCGAAAAGAACGCGGACAAGGGAGGAAACGGAAAACCCCCTGTCGAAGAAACAGGCAAATGCCCATTCTCCAAGGGAATGAACCTCGGAGACTGGTTCACGCATGAAGAGCTGAAATGGGTCAAGGCGCATGCCTATTCGGAAAGGGAACTCAAGAACATACGCAGTCTCGGGACTGACGTCATCCGTGTGCCTGTCTATTTCCACCCTGCGCTCGGACCGGCTCCGGAATACACTCTGAATGAAGAGTTTCTCGCCGAACTTGACAAGGCTGTGGACCTCGCCAAGGCAACGGATATGTGGATTATTATCGACAACCACTCGAAACTGTGGAATCTCAGTCAGGCGGTCGGGGAAAACAATGTAAGGGCCGCCGTCTGCAAGGTCTGGGAGCAGGTTGCCGGAAGGTATGCCGGGAAATATGGAAAGATTGTATATGAGCTTCAGAATGAGCCGGGAGACACATACTACAAGACTAACTGGCTCTCAATGCAGAACGACTACCTCAAGGCTGTCCGCTCCAAGGACACCGACAGCTATGTCATAGTGACTCCAGTTCACGGGGAGCCTCTTTCAGAGCTTCCGGAATTCGACGACAAAAGGCTCATAGCGACATTCCATTTCTACTCGCCGTTCCTCTTCACACATCAGGGCGCCGACTGGACGAATCCGAAGATGGAAATAGCGCCGGTAGCCTTCCCTTACGACGCGGCGACAATGCCGGCGATGCCTGCCTCATGGAAAGGCAACGAGGAATTCGAAAAATACTACAGCGACTATGCGGAGCTCGGCAATGCCGCCGCGCTCAGAGCACTGATAGACAAGCATATCGAGTTCTCAAAATCCCGGAACATGCCGGTCTTCTGCGGAGAGTTCGGAGTGCTTGACTGCCAGGCTGACGTAAAGAGCAAGGCCATCTGGAACAGGATCGTCGCAGGTTACCTGACAAACAACGGGATTGCATGGACCTACTGGAGCTACAACGGGGACTTCAGCATATTCAGGAAAAACAGCGGAAAGAACTTTGACACGGACCTTGAGCCCGATGTCGTGAAGGCTCTCGGGCTGATATTGCCGAAAAGCTACGATTCGGACATGCCTGCGGAGATAACGCTCTATGACGATGTGCTCCCGAACTATTCCAAGAACGGTTCATGGAACGGAAGCGACACGGACAAGTATTATCAGATTTCATTCGAGGACACTAATGAGCCGTTCGACGGCAGCAAGTGTATCCAGTGGAAGGTAGGCACCCCGTACGGAGCGGTAACTTTCGAAATGTGGCCGGTGCAGGACTGGACGAGGCAGGCTGAAAAGGACTACAGCCTGACGTTCGCAATGAGGACTTCGGAGACCTTCAAAGGGGATATCGTGGTAAGGTTCCAGGAATATGACAGCGCTACGACGGAAGCATGGCGCTACGGGATCAAGCTCAACAACACCGACATCCCTGCCGACGGACAGTGGCACAAGATAACGAAAAAGATGTCAGAACTTCAGTGCCTCGGGACAAGAACTCCGTCATGGCACGATCCGGATCCGACACGGGCCTGCAAGTGGAACATCATCAACAAACTGGAGTTCGCAGCAGAGGGAAACAATGACCTCGTGGGCAAGACCTTCGGCATTGACGCAGTGTACATAAAGAAGAATAACTGAGCGCAATGAATAAATTCAAGACAGCGATATTATTTGTTCTGGGCCTGACGGCGGCGGTGCTTTTCTCCGCACTGCCGGCCGGTGCCCAGAGCGGAACAGTCAACATCGAGGCGAAAGACCGGACCGTGGAGTGGATTCTTTCCGAACTCAAGACCCAGAGCGGCTACGAGATCGTATTCTCGGACAATTTCCTCGATTCGAAGGCCAAAATCAGCATCAGCATCCGAAACGCGAGCGTAGAGAAGGCCATCGGGAGCATCTGCCGGAAATGGAACGCGGATTTCAAAATAAAGGGAAAGACCATCATCCTGCTGTCAGCAAAGAAGCCGGCTAAACAGGAAAAGGCCGAAGAAAAGACCGCAAAAGGAAAGCGGCGCGTGGTCTCCGGGATTGTAGTGGACGACGGTTCTGAGCCTGTAATCGGAGCCGTGGTAATGCAGCAGGGCACGCAGAACGCTACAGAGACAAATCTTGACGGAGAGTTCCGGATAGAATGTCCGGAAGGCGACCTGATTCTGTTCGTCTCATGCCTCGGCTACAAGGAACAGTCGGTGAGGGTCTTCGGCGCATCCGGAAACATCCGGGTGACGCTGCGCCAGGATCTGAAACTGCTCGACGAGGCTGTTGCCATAGGCTATGGCTCCGTCAAGAAGTCCGACCTCACGGGAGCCGTGTCTTCCATAAGGGTGGATGACGGAAATGTCCCGTCAGTGACGTCAGTGACTAACTTGCTCGCAGGCAAGGCCGCCGGACTTCAGGTCAGCGCCTCAGGAGCGTCTCCGGGAGCCGGCTCGACATTCCGCATAAGGGGAGCCGCATCCGTGAATTCGAATAATGACCCGCTCATAATCATTGACGGATTTCCAGTGAATCCGGCGTCCGACAGCAAGATTGAGACCGGCTCATACTCGTCAGGAACCTCGGACAACATATTCGGTTCCCTGAACCCGAACGACATAGAGTCAATAGAAGTTCTCAAGGACGCCAGCTCGACGGCAATCTACGGAGCACGGGCCGCAAACGGAGTCATCATAGTCACGACGAAGAAAGGCGCCTCGGGAGCACCGAAAGTCACCTATTCCGGTTCCGGCGGTATCTCCGTCATGGCAGGCGAATACGACATGCTTGACGCCCAAGGGCTCATGAAAGAGTCAAACCGCTACGGCCTCGAACTCTGGAAAAAGCAGAACGGAGTCGGCATCTACGGAGGCAAGGCCCCCGAGGAGGTATTCGACGCATATATTCCCTTTTACGGGGATTATGCCGTTGAACATCCCGAGTACGACACGGACTATCTGAAGGAGATTTCCCGTCTCGGCTACCAGACACAGCACAACCTCTCAGTGACGGGCGGCAGCGAATACACCAAATACCTCGTCTCAGGGAGCTGGTTCCGTCAGAACGGAATCATAAAGAACAATGATGTCACAAGAGCGACGGCAAGAATCAACCTCGACCAGAAAATAACGTCGTGGATGAACCTCGGAGTCAACCTAAACCTTTCGCGGAACACGCTCCACCCTGTCCCGCTGGGAGAAAGCGGAATAATAAAGGGGGCCGCTAAATTCACGCCCCTGCTTCCGGTCAAGGACGAAAAGGGAGACTACTGCCTGAACGAGGCATACCCCAAGACCCCGAACCCAGTTTCACTTCTGGAGATTTCAAACGTCATAAAGAAAAACAGGGTCATGGGGACCGCATGGCTTGAGATACGTCCGCTGAAAGGCCTGGTCCTGCGCGGAAGCGCCGGAATTGACGCAAATTTTCAGAAACATCAGGTCTATATCCCCAAAAGCACGCTCACCGGAGCGCTTGTCGGAGGACGTGCAGACCAGAGACAGTATGACAAGAATGACCTGCTCGTCGACTTCACGGCCACATATACGGCGGAAATCGGAAAGCACAGCCTCTCCGCGATGGCCGGCTATTCCTGGCAGAGATTCGGGAGCGAGGACTTCTCGGCTGAAAACGAGGAATTTCTCATTGACGGCTACCTCTACAACAATCTCGGAGCCGGCAATGCCGTGAAGCCGTATGTCAGTTCAGGCGCCTCGTCATACGAGATAGCGTCTTTCTTCGGCAGGCTCAACTGGTCTTACGACAGACGCTACCTCGCCACGGCTACCCTGCGTGCGGACGGAAGCGGGCGATTCGCGAAAAACAACCGCTGGGGCTACTTCCCGTCGGTAGCGCTCGGATGGAGGTTCTCGAAGGAGCCGTTCTTCTCCCCGGTTTCCGGATGGTGGTCCAACGGAAAGCTCAGGCTGAGCTTCGGCCAGACAGGAAACGCCGGCATAAACGCGAACCTGATGAACATCTACCGGAACTACAACTCCGACGACAGCGTTCCGTACAACAGTCTTTTCGGAGGCACCAACTACATAGGTCTCGTGCTTTCAGAAATCGCCAACCCGAACCTGAAATGGGAGACGACCACAGAGGTGAACGCCGGACTTGACCTCGGCTTCTTCGAGGACAGGCTCAACATCACCGTCGAGTATTTCTACAAAGTCATATCCGATCTGCTCCAGTGGAGAAAGCTGATGCGCGTCTCCGAAGTCCGCTACATGGCAGACAATATCGGCAAGACACAGAGCCGTGGGTTCGAGCTTTCCCTGAACACAGTCAACGTCTCAACAAGAGACTTCAGCTGGACGACGGACTTCACATTCTCCTTCTACCGCGACAGGTGGCTCGAAAGGGCCGACAGCTGGGCACCGGCGGCATACGACCGCTACAACGGATGGATACGCCCGTGGGTGACCTATCTCTCCGACGGGCTCATAAAGCCGGGAGAGAGCAACCCGGCGCAGTCCGGAGCCGTTGTCGGGCAGGTGAAAATCAAGGACATAAACGGATATGTCAGAAATCCTGACGGCACCTACAAGGTGGACGAGCACGGAATTCCTGTCCTTTCTGGAGAGCCCGACGGAATAATCAACGATGCGGACAAGGTAGAAATAGGAACGGTTGACCCGGGATACATAGCCGGAATGAACAACACCATAAAGTGGAAAGGCTTCGATTTCAACATATATTTCTACGGGCAGTTCGGACTCCTCAACTACGGAGACTACAAGCAGATCTTCACGGTGGACGCCACGCAGCTTGCCGGCGGACAGAACTATCCGAAAGCCGTCGCGAACAAGTTCAGTGACGACAACCCGGGCGGAGAGTATCCGGGATATTTCCAGAACGAGTCAATGTACGGAATCGGAGACTACTTCACGACACGCAGCTGGTTCATACGCTGCCGCAACATAACTCTCGGCTACACCATTCCGAAACAGAAGCACATCTCCAACCTTCGGGTATATATGGACGTGAACAATCCGTTCATGATAAGCCCCTATAAGGGACTTGATCTGGAGATGGACACGGAAGGAAGTTTCTCGTACCCGAACATCAGGACATTCAGCCTCGGGCTTTCCATAACTTTCTAAAGACAAATGAGATGAGAAAGATTTCAATATTTGCCCCTCTTTTAGTGATGGCAGCCGTTTCCTGCACGAACCTTGGCAATGTCGACTATTCCGCCGTCAATTCGGACATTTTCCCGAAGAACGAGAAAGACGCCGACGCCGTGGTTGTCGGCGCGGCCTACTCCCCTTTCAGATCAAAGAGCTATGTGGGACTGTTCACGTCGGCACACGACGGCATTCATATTTTCAGCGACATGTGCACGGACATAGGCACCTGCCGCTGGCAGGACAGTTACTGGTACAACATCATAACGGTGAACTTCAACGCCGAGGAGAAGCAGGGACCGGTCATTATCTACAACAACTACATCCGAGACATCACGAGGATGACAAATGCAATCTCCACGATTGAGGCTCTTGACATTCAGGAAAACGTAAAACGCTTCTGCATAGCACAGCTGCGATGCGGGCGCGGCTGGCTCGCCTACATACTCTATGACATGTTCGGGCCGCTCCAGCTCCCCACAGAGGAGATTCTCGCCAACCCGGCAAGCACAGCCCCGATTCCAAGGGCGACAAAGGAACAGACAGTGGAACTGATTGAAAGCGACCTGCTTGCATCCATACCGGAGCTTAAGGTGCGCTACGCCTATGGAGACTCGGACTACGGACGCTTCACCAAGGCACTCGCCTACACTGTCCTGATGAAGTTCTACATGCACGAGGGCAGATGGGCCGATGCCGTGAAATGCGGGGAGATTCTGACCTCGTCCGAATACGGCTTCTCGCTTGAGGGCGAATACGCGAAGATTTTCAGCTACGACAACCAGGGCAACAACGAAACCGTCTGGTCCTGCGGGTGCAAACATGGGGAGAACATGCAGATGTGGCTCTCGCATGTCCTGCCGAGCGACTATCCGGTGGAAAACGCCTCACTCACACGATATAACGGCTACCGCATCCCATGGGAATTCATCGACACGTTTGAGCCGGGAGACAGCCGTCTGAAAAGCATCTGCACGGAATACACTTCGACCAACAAGGATAATCAGGTGTACAACAGGGAAAATCCGGGAGTCGGTGACACGCGTCTCAAGCTTGGGGCCTTACCTGTGAAGTATGGAGAGGATCCGGAGCAGGTCGGGGACGGGAGCGGCATAGACTGGATTGTGTTCCGCTACGCCGACATTCTCACGCTCTATGCGGAAGCCCTTGCAAGGAATGCAGGAGCAGTGACGGCCGAAGCGGTGGACCGTCTCGATGAAGTCCGCCTCAGGGCCGGCCTCGGAAGATATGAGGTTTCCGACTTTCCGGATCTTCAGAAATTCCTCGATGCCGTGCTTGCGGAGCGCGGACATGAGCTGTGGTTCGAGGGATGCCGCCGGAGCGACCTCATACGCCATGGTAAATTCGTTGAATATGCGAAGAAATACAAGCACTCCACGACCGCGAAGGAACACATGGTCCTCTTCCCCCTTCCGCAGGAAGTCATAAGCGAAGGCAAGGGAGTCGTCGCCCAAAACGAAGGATATTGATTAACAACGAAAGTCAGCTCCGGCAGATGTAATATAACGTAAAGCATTGAATATTAAATGTTAAACCTAAATATTGTTAATTTTTAACGAAGTATTGTAATTATACACACAATGAAAAAAACTTACACCACCCCCCGAATGACAGTCACAAACGTCATCTCTGAAAACGGATTCGCGTCTTCTGACCTCACAGAAAAAGCCGAAGGCACAAGTGAAACACTGAATTACACAATTTTTGAATGGTAAAAATCACACAATTAATTATGAAAGACACTGTCAGATTTGCCGCCGTCATCATGGCCGCGGCCGCAGCATTGGCCTGCACGAAAGAACAGCCCGAGAACACGGACGGTGACCACAAGACGGAACAGAATGGCGACGTCGTGTTCACGGCAAGTTGCGAAAGCACAAAGACAGTCGCGGCAATAGACGGCAGTGAAGGAAAGGTCTCATGGGAAAAGAGTGACGAAATCTCGGTCTTCGACGGCAGCGGGAACACGAAGTTCGTCATTGACGGAGAAGCCGGAGCAACGGCCTCGTTCAAGGCCGCCGAAGGGCAACGGGTGAATGTTGCCGGAGAATATTATGCCCTGTACCCATACAATGCATCCGCATCTCTTGCCGACGGGGTCATAACCACATCGGTTCCTTCCGCACAGAACGGACTTTTCTCTCAGAACGTCACTGCCGCATACACGACAGGTTCCAATCTCAAATTCATGAATGTCCTGTCTGTCATCAAGTTCACTCTCGATGAGCAATATGTGACGAAAGTCACGCTTAAAGGCAACAACGGAGAGATCCTTTCCGGGGACATCGCCATCACGGGACTTTCAGACGGCAAGCCATCCGCAAGCGTCACATCAGGAGGTTCTGAAGAAGTTTCTGTCGGAGACGGCACGACCGTGCTCGAGACAGGCCGCGACTACAGCCTCGTCATCATTCCGCAGAAGTTTGAGAAAGGATTCACGCTCACACTCCAATATCAGGAGGACAAGAGTAAGTACTGGGACAATGATGTTCAGAAGACATGGGGTGTCACGACATTTGACAAGAAGTCTGACAAGGCCTGCGAATTCGGGAAATCACAGCTGACCAATTTGGGGAGCATACACAATGAGATTGTGCTCTTTGACGACGCGTGGGGTTCTATTTTCGGGGAGCAGCAAGTGTCCGGATACGAATATGACAAGACCCTTAAGGCTGACATCAATTCAGAGGATCCTTATGCCGGGAAATCGGCGTTCTTCGTCAAGTGCGGCGGTTCCCAGAACTCTATCTGGTGGACATCGACGGACACGGGAAGTCAGTGGGACGGCTATTTCAGCAAGGGAACGCTAGACCTCTCGGAATATGCAAAGGCCAACTTCATGCTCCAGTTCGCGGTGCGAACGACAAACTGGGGCGGGCAGCCACATGCATGGCGACCTGCCTCAAAGTTCGTCATCGGAATGAAAGCCGAAGACTCCGAAAAGACAGCCAAGGAGCATGCCCTTGGGGAGGCCTACAAGAACGCAGGGCTGGCCACCTACACGGGAAATTGGGACACAGACGGCAACTACAAGCCGACAGGAGACGACTATACGCTGTGCGAGAAATGGAACCTTCTGAGCATCAAGCTCTGCGACTTCTGGCTCTCGCCGACATCAGCCCTATGGGCAAACACCGCATATATAGAGTTCAAGACGACGGGACGCGGAGGAGACGCAAACGAATGCTGGGGAATACGCTTCGAGTTCGATGAAGTCCGCATAGTAAAGTGCCCGCCTGTGACTGAATAAGGCCATATTTCCGTAATTTTGCATATATTTGCGACGACAGTATATGGAAGACTCGACAATACTGGAAGCATTCCGGACCGGAACTGACGAACAGGAAGCCTTTGACTTCCTGTTCCGTCGGTTCTATGCCAAGATGTGTGCATATGCCGTGCGTTTCGTGGACAGGAACGAGGCCGAGGACATCGTGCAGGAATGCTTTGTCTGGCTCTGGAACAACCGCCGGAACCTCTTCGTGTCGCAGTCCCTTTCGAGTTATATGTTCTCAATGACGGCGCACCGTGCGCTCAACGTATGCCGCAAGCGGGACAACGGAGACCGCGTCGTCCGGATGCTCCGGGAGTCTCTTCGCGAACCAGTGGACGAGAACAGTTTCGACATTGACGAGCTCGGAAGGCGAATAAACAAAGCAATAGACGCCCTGCCGGAAGACTACCGCGCGGCATTCACGCTGCACAGGTTTTCGGACAGGACATACCGCGAGATTGCCGAACTCTACAACGTGTCGCCGAAAACAATAGACTACCGAATACAGAAGGCGCTGAAAATCCTCAAGGAACAGCTCGGGGAGTATCTGCCCCTGTCGCTGCTCACCGTTATGATGAGACTATTGGGAAACTAATTGATTTACAAATGAGAACAGGACACAAGTTCATCGTAGCTCTGGCCGCAATGTTTCTTTGCCGGAGCATAAATGCACAATATATATTTGAAGACATATCATCCCGCCCCGATGTGTTCTACATCGAAATGGACGGAATAATGGAAACGGCCGCGCTTCACGAAGAGGGGGTCGGAAAATATGCAGCGATGATTGATGACGTCATGATTTCATTGGAATACGTCCACGACGACGAGGACTCCGCCCAAAGGCTCCGGAAGGCTGGGCTCACCGCAAAGCCGTCAGACTGCATGAGAGTGCACATACGGATGACGAACTGCGGCATGACACCGTTCCAGCCGGTCCGCGCAGGGCTGAAGCTCGGGATTGACACCTATATGGACAGTTACCCGCAGTGGCTCGGGAAATACTTCCCCACCCTTCTCCGTTGCGAAAGGACTCATTTCTACGGTTATCTCCAGTCGCCTTCAGGCAGGGTCATCGCCCTCGCCTCGTCCGCTCCCGTCGCGTCGTGGAGCCTGGACTACAACTCGCACGCCTATCAGGAACCTGAAGGCTACTGGTGGTACGGGCACAGAGTGGAAGCCGTGAACATTGACTTTCTCAACGCCCTTCCCCTGCCGCAGAGGCATCCGCAGGACCTGTGGCACCTCGAATGCGGAGAGAGCCTGGAATGGACGCTCTATGCCGTGAAAAACGACAGCGGCGAGCGGCTTGAAGAGTGTCTGAGCGCCGTGGCAGGAATCCCGATGCTCCGAATGACGAGGACAAGCTACGCTCCGGGCGAGACTGCGGAGTATGAGGCCATAACGCCGGGAAAGGCTGAGCGGAGGACTCTGAAGATGGGCTCGCCCGGTGACTACCCCGTGTCGTGCAGTTACAACGGAAAAACTGCGACGGGACTGCTCAGCGCCGGTATTCCGTGGAGACGCGTCATGGAACTGGCACGCATGGCAGCAATGGACGAGCCGCAGAAAGCCGGTTCGCACGTGGAAAGCTGGTACGGATTCTATTCGGCGTTCATCGCGGCAAGACATTTCCAGGACAGGGAGCTCGACAGCCTGCTTGATGCACGCTTCGAAAAGCTGATGCCGCTCCTCTACGGACCCGGCATCGCGGAGCCGCTCCAGTTCGGCTGGAGACTGCAGAACACATCTTCAACCGTCGGGATGTATGTCGACAGGTTCGAGGCATACGGCAGGAGCGCGGACCTCGACTGTGCAGCAAGGCTCGCCGACTGGCTTATTTCATATTCCCAGAAGCCCTCCGGCGCATACGCGAACCATTGGGGCAACATCTACACAAGCGTGATTTATGTGGCGAAGTCGATTCTGGAACTCGCGCAGGCAGAACTTTCTGCAGGCAGGACTGAAGACGCGTTCAGGCACTACCGCTCGGCAAAGGCCGCCATTGACCAGCTTGTGAGCGCAGACGGGGACTTCAACACGGAAGGCGAGATCACTTTCGAGGACGGGATGGTGTCATGTTCCGCCCTCCAGATGGGTCAGCTGGCCCTCATGGTGAAAGACTTTGAAACTCCGGAAAGAGCCGGGGAACTGAGAAGGCGGTACACCGACGCCATGCTGCGTCTGCTCGGCTCCCACGACTGCCTGACCCAGCTCCGGGTGCCGGACTCGCGCCTTCGCGGAGGAACGCTGCGTTTCTGGGAAGCGCAGTACGATGTCGCCATGATGCCGAACATGATCACGTCCCCTCACGGATGGAGCGCATGGCGTGCCTACGCGACATTCTACGCCTTCCTCCTGACAGGAGAAGAGCGCTGGATAGCCGAGACGTTCAACGCCGCCGGGGCGTTCTCCGAACTGTTTGACAAGGAAAGCGGCGGGCTGAGATGGGCCTTTGTCGTCGACCCGTATGTGCGTGCCCGCCAGATATGTTGTGACATTCCCGAAATAAGCCCTGATTCCCTCAATGTCGGCAGCCGCCATCCGGACCTCTATCCGAACAGGAAACTGATTGTCGGGGAGCAGTATGTCGACATGGTGGCATCCCGTATGAACTTCAGCACCTGCGACAACGACGTCCATGAAGCCTTCAAGTTCATAGGCGAAGCCGTGCTCACCAACGCCTTCCTCATCGAGCGCCCAGACGGAAGCCTCGCAACCTACAACTGCCATGTCAGGAAGCACGGCAAAAGCCTGTACGTGACAGCCTCCGAGCCGCAGATAAAACATCTCTATGCAAGCCTCCAGCACCGAAGGACAGTCAGTTTCGACGGAAGCGCCACGCTTCTCCCGCATTTTTCTTCATCGCAAAGACTTTAGAAACTGTTTTAATCTTTGTCCGAAGGTAACAAAATCTTTTTGTATGCTCCGGACAAATGGAGTTCGCCACTTTCTTCTATCTGAGCAAGGTGATAGCTGATGTTCTGCTGTGTCACCCCGAACAACTCCGCCATCCTCTGCTATGACAGCCAATTAGTCATTTTTTCTTATAATGACACGCCTGAGGAAATGGAAGAAGAAGAAATAGGCAAAGACTTTAAAATCTGAAACAAAAGATGTACTTTTGTTGTCGATAACGATTTGCGGATTATGGCGACAATTGATATAGACGGATTTGCGGTTTTCAGCAGCAGCGATGAATATAGGCGATGCTGCCGACGGTGCATAATATTCGCGAAGTCATACACTTATGACACTGCACAGGCGGAGTGCATGGCTGAGGAAGCGATGGTAATCCTATGGAAAAGAATGCAGAAAGGCGAGCGGATTGAAAGACTGATGCCGTTCCTTTTCACGACTGTCCGCAATCTCGCGCTCAACTACCTCAAGCACAAGCAGGCCGACATACGTGCTCGGGAAGGGATGGGTTCGGACCGCGACCGCGAAATTCAACTGCGGCTTTGTTCACTGAACGAATGCAACCCTTCCAAACTCTATCAAGCCGACATACGGGAAATTATAGACGACACTCTGAAACATCTTGGAGAACGCACGGAAACCATCTTTCGCCTCAGCCGCTTCGAAGGCATAACCAACAGGGAAATAGCCGCTGAACTGGGAGTTTCCGAGAAAACAGTCGAATATCATATGTCCAAAGCCCTGAAGGAACTCCGCGTGAGCCTCGAGGACTATCTGCACATGCTGTTGTTTTTCAACCTCTATCACCTTGTAGGTTAGAAACATGAAAAAAATAAACTGCGTCAGATTTGTCAATTATTTTCAAGTATAGATTTCTTTTGGAAGAAGGAGTGTACTGGAGGTACACGACTGATGAGAAAATAAATATAGACCGAAAAGAAAGAGAAAGATGATGCAGGTTATTTTTTGAAGGTTTCTAAGAAACCCTCAAAAAGTTCTTAGAATTTCATAGGGTAATCATGTTTTGCGTACACTATTATGTTGAAAACGCAAAATTATGACACAAGAAACACTCAGAAAGTATATCAATGGAGACGCTTCTGACGAAGAACGTCTTGAAGTCCTGCATTGGGCGGAGGAAAGCGAAGACAACAGGAAAGAACTGATGGCATATCGCAGTCTCTGTAATACTCTGATTTTCAACGGGGAATTAGAGAAAAGAGCCTCTCAAAATGAATTGGGCAAGAAGAGACGCGCCGTCATCTTCAGGCGTGCCGTTAAAGCTGTCGGCGTGGCCGCCGCAATTGCTGTGGGAGTTTTTTTCGGGTTCAGACACCTTGAAACAGACACTCCCATCGCCGTTGAAACTCTCAGCGCACCGGCGGGTCTCATCACGGAATCCATACTCTCCGACGGCACAAAGATCTGCCTCAATGCAGGTTCAAAGTTGGAGATAATCAATTACAAGAAAAACGAAAGGCGCGTCCGGCTCTACGGAGAGGCGTATTTCGATGTCACTAGGGACGAAATGCGTCCGTTCATAGTCGAGACCGGAAAAATAGCCGTGCGTGTCCTCGGAACAGAATTCAACGTCAACAGCAAGGGAGACGAGCACTCGGTAGTGCTCGTACGTGGTGCTGTCCAAGTCGATTCACAGACCGATGAGGAAACATTGAGCTATAGGCTAGTACCGGGACAGCGGTTCTCAAGAAACCCGTCAGACGGTTCTGGAAACATCACCCATGTCTCCACAGAGGACTACACCTCGTGGATAAACGGCTACCTAAAATTCGAGAAACTTCCCGTGGGACAGGTCATCCTGAAGATTCAGGACTACTACGGCATCTGCATCCGCCACGATGGACTGCCAGAGGATGCCTATCCAATCACAGGCAAGCTTGACCTGCGGACAAGGGTCGATACGGCGCTCGTGAACCTCGAATTCCTCGCACCGGTGAACTTTGAGAAAATATCCGACAACGAGTACCGTGTCACGATGAAATAGCGAATCGTAGATAGGTGTCTAACTTGTGAAATACAAAAAATCACAGATAAATTATACTAATGACTAAAATCTCACTGACGAAAATTCCTCTCGTAGTAGCTGTATTGACGGTGGTTCTGATTCCGAAAGAGACACGGGCGGCAGCCGTGCCAGAAACTCAGTTGCCACAACGTATCACTCTGACAACAACGGACATCCCGCTTGTGGAAATATTTGAGAAGATAGAGACAGTCTCAGACTACATCTTTGTCTATCAAGAAGATGTAGCTTCCGACAAAACAAAAGTCAGCATTGATGTGAAAGACGCTGACATAAGGGATGTTCTCGGAAAAATTCTTCCGAAAGACATCAATTACAGATTGTCCGGAAGACAGATTCTGCTTCACAAGAACGATGTTACTCCCTCATCTAACAAACCTGAAACGTCCCCACAAAAGCCACAGAAACCATTTACCGTAAAGGGCAAAGTCATTGACAGTGCCGGGGATCCGGTTGTCGGAGCGTACGTGATGTCCAAGGGTGTGCAGAACGGGGTCATCGCCGACATCGACGGAAACTGGAGCATTGACGTAAAGGCTCCGGACGCGGTGCTCGTGTTCTCGGCGCTGAGCTATGCCACTCAAGAAGTCGCGGTAAACGGACGGTCAACGATCAACGTCACGATGCAGACCGAGACAAGCAGGCTTGACGAAGTTGTCGTCATCGGCTACGGCACGCAGACGAAGGCTACCATCACCGGTGCGCTTTCGGTTGTCAACACAAAGAAGCTCGTGGAAGCGCCTGTTTCAAGCATCTCGAATGTGCTCGCCGGTGCAGTGCCCGGAGTATCGACCGTCCAGACATCAGGACAGCCGGGAAAGGACGCCGCCTCAATCTACATCCGCGGAACTGGCTCGCTTGCAACGGAACTTTCCAAACCCCTCGTGCTAGTCGATGGAGTGGAAAGGGAGTTCTCTCAGATAGATCCGAATGAAATCGAGAACATGTCCGTTCTCAAGGACGCGGCTTCAACAGCGGTCTTCGGAGTGAGGGGCGCAAACGGAGTAATTCTCATCACGACAAGGCGCGGGAAGGAAGGCCGGATGAGCATCAACGTCAGCTCCAACACCGGAGTACAGCAACCGATCAGCCTCATTGAGCAGGTAGGAAGCTATGAATATGCCAACTTTTGGAATCAGAAGATGCGCAACGACGGCGTAACCGACCCGTCAAGACTTTTCTCACGTGAAGCAATAGAGGCATATAGGACAGGTTCCGACCCTATAATGTATCCCAACGTCAACTGGACGAAAATGATGTGCAACGACGTTTTCCTCCAATCCAAGAACAATGTGAACATATCCGGAGGCAACAAGGATGTGAACTATTTCGTGTCGATTGGCTATCTCTACCAAAACGGAATCCTCAAGCAGTTGGACGAGCTTTCGTATAACAACAACTACTCCTACAACCGCTACAACTACCGCGCGAACGTCGATGTGAATCTCACGGGCACGACGAAGCTCAAACTCAACATCGGAGGCTACATCGGACAGTCGCAGGAGCCATACTCTGTGGTCGAATCTCTCGGAAACCCGTGGGTCTATGCAACCGTATGGGCGAATCCTCTCAGCGGTCCAGGATTCATCGATGGTGTCCGCACCATAATTCCGAAGGGATTCATACCCACGGACATCGAACTGCGTGACTCATATTCCTGCTTCTTCGGCTACGGCTACCACAAGGACTACAACGCGACGCTCAACGTCGATGCGGAAATTGTCCAGAGCCTTGATATGGTGACAAAGGGACTTTCATTCTCGATAAAAGGCTCATACGACAACAAGTTCAACCTAGTCAAAAAACGCCAGTCATGGGGTGCGGAGCATCAGGTAGCCTACTACAAGTCCTACCTTGAGGACAAGACCAAGAAGATGACCGACCCGGACTACGACAAGACCATCGTCTATGTTCAAGAGGGCAGCAACTATCCACTCGGCTACAGTGAGGACTATGGACGCGGAAGGAACTGGTACATAGAGGCAAAGCTCAACTGGAAGAGGAACTTCGGTCCGGCGGACGCGCACAAGGTGTCCGCGCTGGTACTCTACAACCAGTCCCGAAACTACTACCCCTCCACCTTCACCTACATTCCCCGAAGCTACATCGGCTATGTCGCACGCGCGACCTACAGTTACGCCGACAGATACTACCTTGACGTGAACCTCGGCTACAACGGCTCCGAGAACTTCGCTCCCGGCAAGACGCGCTACGGGCTCTTCCCGTCAGCTTCAGTCGGCTGGGTTGTGACTGGGGAGAAGTTCATGAAGAAAGTGCGCTTTCTCGACTATCTGAAGATTCGCGCCTCATACGGCCGGGTCGGAAACGATATAAGTTCGACACGCTTCCTCTACATGCCGGAAACATGGACCCAAAGCGGTTCATATAGTTTCGGAGTCGATAACGCCAACGGACAGGAGGCTTACGCCCGCAGCACCGCCGGAAACCCTGGAGTTACATGGGAGACGGCTGATAAGCAGAACTACGGCTTTGACTCGGAGTTCTTCGGAACAAGGCTCAGCCTCTCGTTCGATTGGTTTTTCGAGCACAGGACGGGTATACTCATCACTCCGAACACAGTGCCGTCCGTCATCGCCAAGACGCTGCCGGCGATGAACATCGGAATCGTCGACAACCACGGCTACGAGGTTGCCATAGGATGGAAGGATTCGCTCAGAAACGGTTTCCACTACAACATCAACGGGACGATCTCGTTCGCAAAGAACAAGATCATCTATCAGGACGAGGTGCGCAGCCAATATGACTACCAGAACTTTACGGGAGGCTCAACCGGACGCTATCTTCTCTACAGCTTCGAGCGCATCTATCAGTACAGCGACTTCGTCAGCGACGCGGACGGCAACCTCATCTTGAATCCTGAACTTCCGCAGCCGAACTTCAACGTACGACCGGGCGATGCGATGTACGCCGATATCAACGGCGACGGTATCGTGGATTCAAACGACAAGATTGTCACAGGTTACTCCACCCGACCGGAATATGTCTTTGGACTAAACTGCGGTATAGGCTACAAGGGCTTTAACCTCTCGATGCAGTGGACGGGAGCGACGCACGTGAACCGGCTTCTTTCAGCAGCGACCTACCGCATCCCGTTCACGAAGAGGGCACTGAAAAAGTCCTTGGCTATAGCGTAATTATCCAATGAATTATCGATA
>ERZ1026854.73-NODE-73-length-74071-cov-8.723816_pt1 | contig 74071 bp, 67 predicted proteins | sample MGYA00380157_ERZ1026854 | MGnify/ENA primary metagenome ERZ1026854 (study PRJEB33269, sample SAMEA4719793) | human gut metagenome | biome: human-associated habitat; feature: organic feature; material: feces | place: Cameroon | collected 2013-10 ...
TTTAACTTGATTTGTGAGAATTTATTGGCGGCATTGTACGGTGTTGCCCTAAGAAGAAATTTATATTTATTTCTTTTATCTCCAGTGCTTTGATTCACAAGAACTGTTAAAGCATCAGATACTTCTTTTTCTATTTTTAATGTTTTTTCACTTTTGGTTATTCCACCAGGGTGACTTTTGGCAAATTCCCACTCGAATGCAGATACAATCATTATAAATCTTGCAGTGTCAATATGATTACCATCATCAAATGATTTTGGTATATGTTTGAAATATATGTTGTTTTTTACTATGTCAGATAAAATAAGTCCTTCACTTCCAGAGATATATTCATACTTTATGCATCTATCAAAAACTTGTGGATCCTTTTCAAAGAATTGATTTTGATTGCATAAAAAAATATTACCCGTTTGAATGAATTTATCATTTTCATCAGGGGAGTATAGCTTTATAGAAGTAAAGTTAATATTATTTCTATAGCACAAATATCTTACGAATTGTTTAGCATAGGTGCATAAGTCCCAAATGAAGGAGTAATCATCAGTTGGACTAAATTTAAAGCAAAGAAAAGAATTTAAAGACAAAGGGGGCTTACCAATGTTGGTAGAAATATTTCGGTTTATTTCAAAACAAACTGAAACTTTTTTTCCTTTTACAACAAATTCTTGTGGTTTTGATGTTGTTTCCTCAAAGCCCTTGGTACTTATATTGATTATGCCAGTTGAACTTCCACTTATAATTTCGGTAATTTCTAAATTTAGTGTGCGGTTCACATTAAAAATTCTGTCGATTTCATCAGAGGAAAAAGCAATCTGATTAAATTTATCAGATATATTGGCGTTGAAAACAATATAAGCAATTAGTTTAATATATAAAACGTTATTAACTTTTTTATTCTTGAATTTTGTTGTGTAAATGCTATTATTTGCTTGTGTGTCTCATTGGTAATACCCTTTAAATATGGTTCGTGAATTATAAGTAAATTGTCTGAAAAAACAATTGAATTTAAATTAGCAAGCGAATTGATGCTTTCGTCTGACAATGGAGAAATTAAAATCAATTCATTTGAATCCTCATTGAGTATAAAAGTATAATTGTTTGATTCATAGAATAATGTACCAGTCAGCATATAACACAAACCTTCCTTACAAAAAAGCGGGTTATAAAGTGGGTTATTTAAAAACACAAAAGCCACGCAAACGATTTGTTTACGTGGCTTTTGTTGGTGCGCTGCAAGGGACTCGAACCCCTGACCTACTGGTTCGTAGCCAGTCACTCTATCCAGCTGAGCTAGCAACGCATTGCTTTATTCAGCTTTATTATTATATCACTTCTATTCTCACTTGTCAAGAGTTTTTTCAAAAAAAATAAAATTTTCCCTGTGATGTGATTATTTTCCCCAAATAAGCCAATATTACTGACAGATAAAACATGACGGAAAGGAACCTGTATTATGAAAAAGAACTACATAGCATCGGACTCGGCTGTTATTGCGGCGGTAATGGCAATATCTCTTCTTATAAGCGGCATATTCACCGCAGTTTCATCTGAAAAGCACATTGAAGAAAGCCTTGTGCGCCTGCATATACTTGCAAATTCGGACAGCGAGCTTGACCAGCAACTGAAGCTCAGGGTGAGGGATGCCGTTCTTGCATCGTCAGACGAACTGTTTGAACCATATTCCTCTTCCGAGGAAGCAGAAGAGGCGCTGTCCGGCCAGCTTGATAAGATAAAAGCCATCGCCGACAGCACACTTGCGGAAAACGGCTGCGACGACAGAACAGTCTGCGAGATAACCTCCATGAACATCGACAGACGTGAATACGGGGAATATACCGTCCCCGCAGGCAGATACACCGCTCTCAGGATAACCATAGGCGAGGGAAAGGGCCACAACTGGTGGTGTGTAATGTATCCCCCGCTGTGTGTACCGTGTGCGGGAGTGGATATGACCGATGAGGAGATAATAGAAAAATACGGCGGAGAGCTTACCGATGAGGATATTGAGCTGCTCACCGAGGAGGGGTATAAGCCACGGCTTTATATTGCGGAGCTTATAGGCGGACTGCTGGAAAAGTGATACCGTTCCGCTGTCAGTAATGATCATTTGCGGTCAGACTTTCGGGTCTGACCTTTTTTTCTGCCAACTTTTCCGTGACTATAGACAAACGTAAAAAAATAGGTTATAATGTAATATATACAAAAATATATGTCACCCTGTAAAATTTGCATGCCTGTCACTGTGACGGTCTGAAAGGAATGGTAGGATGAATCTACAGCATCTGAAATATATGGTCGAGGTGGAGCGTGTAGGCTCCATTACCAAGGCTGCCGCCAATCTTTTTATGGGTCAGCCCAACCTCAGCAAGGCTATAAAGGAAGTCGAGAACGAGATCGGCATAACCGTTTTCAAGCGCAGCGCCAAGGGCGTTTTTCCCACTGAAAAGGGCGCTGAATTTCTGGAATACGCCAAAACTATACTGGTGCAGATGGAAAAGATTGAGGGGCTTTACAAGCCTGAGCTTACCGATACTATCCGCTTCGGCATATCTGTCCCCAGAGCTACGTATATCACCCACGCTTTCACCTCTTTTATCAACGAGCTTGACCCCGCAAAGCGGATCTCCATTGATTTCCGTGAGACAAATTCCATGGACGCTATCAGCAATGTTTGCGACAGCACCAGCAATCTCAGCGTTATCCGCTACAATATGGATAACGAGGAATATTTCATGTCGCTGCTCAGCGAGAAAAATCTTCGCCATGAGCTTATACTCAAATTCAACTACCGCCTGATACTCTCAGCGGACAATCCCCTTGCAAAAAGCGATGATATTTCGGAAAGCGAGCTTTCTGAATACATTGAGATAATCCACGGCGACTATGAGATACCGTACATCTCATCGGGATATATGCGCAAAAATGACAGCGGGGCTGTTCACAGAAGAATATACGTATATGAGCGTGGAAGTCAGTTTGACCTGCTCACAGACGTGGACAACACCTTTATGTGGGTCTCTCCCCTGCCCGAGGACACGCTGAAGCGCTTTAATCTGGTGCAGAAAAAATGTCGTGAAAGCATCAAGCAGTATGCTGATATCCTGATATATCCTTCATCATACCGCATTTCCGAGTATGACGAGGCGTTCATAAACAAGCTTTACAAAATGCGTGACCAGGTTGCGGCTGCGCTTTGATGAAAGGAAGCAGATCATGAGCAGTATCAAAATAAACTGGCGCCGCCTGATAGTCAACCGTATCCTCATAACTGCGGTGGCGATAATAGCACAGGCCGCATGGGTAGTAGTGAGCATATTTGCTCTGGCGGAATATTCCCAGCCCATGAGCATTCTGCTGCGTATTATCAGCTTAGTGGCGGTGCTTTTCATTATCGGCAAAGAGGACAACTCCTCTTATAAGATAGTCTGGATAATACTTATAATGCTGCTGCCGTTCTTTGGCGGCATATTGTACATCTTTGCGGGCAACAAAAAGCCTTCAAAGCACATGAATATGCAGATAAACAACACTAAGGAAAAGTATCTCACACTGCTGGAGGACTCCCCTGCCGCAGATGAGCTGGAACGCAGGAACAAGCGAGTCAGCGGCATATGCAGCTATGTTCGCAGCAAAAGCGGATATCCCGTTTATTCGGGCACGGAGGTCACATATTACCCTTTCGGCGAGCGTATGTTCGAGGATATGATGAAAGCCATCAAAAAGGCTGAACATTTCATTTTCATCGAGTATTTCATTATCCGCCCCGGCGTTATGTGGAACAGCATGCTTGAAGTGCTGGTGCAGAAAGCAAACGAGGGCGTGGAGATAAAGATAATCTATGACGATATGGGCTGCGTGGCTCTGCTCCCTCCGGGATATTTCAAGCAGCTGGAAAAGCTCAGTCCCAACATCAAGTGCATAGCGTTCAACCCCGTTGTGCCGTTCCTGTCTCTGGTGATGAATAACCGTGACCACAGAAAAATTCTTGTGGTGGACGGTCACACAGGCTTTAACGGCGGCATAAATCTGTCGGACGAGTACATCAACGTCACATCGCCCTACGGCACATGGAAAGACACGGGCGTTCGCCTGAGAGGCGAGGCTGTTATAAATCTGACGGAAATGTTTATGGAAATGTGGCACACATTCCGTGACACGGACGCAAAGGTGGATATGGAAAAATACTCCCCCTCCCTTTACGGCCCCGAATATCACTCGGACGGATTTATCCAGCCGTTTTATGACTCACCGCTGGACGATGAGACCATCAGCGCCAACGTTTATGCGGACATAGTAAACTGCGCTCAGGACTATGTATATATCTTCACCCCCTACCTTATCCTTGACGACACCATGAAAAATGCCCTTTGCCTTGCCGCAAAGCGTGGTGTTGACGTAAGGATAGTCACTCCCGGAATACCGGACAAAAAGATAATCTACCGCCTGACCCGTGCAAACTACAAGCCTTTGCTTAAAGCGGGAGTAAGGATATATGAATACACCCCGGGATTTATCCATGCCAAAAGCTTTGTCAGCGACGACAAGATAGGCGTGGTGGGAACCATAAACTTAGACTACAGAAGCCTGTTCCTGCACTTTGAATGCGGCACGCTTATGTACGGCAGCAGTGCTGTGGAATCCCTGAAAAAAGACCACATAACCACAATGGATCAGAGCAGAGAAATAACCCTTGACAACATCAGCGACTATTATCACGGTACCATGTTTGATGCTCTGCTGAGAGTTATCGCTCCCCTGCTGTAACATTATAAGACGATAGGAAAGAAGGATAAAATGGAAAGACATAACAAAAAACGTCTGCTGGCGTTTATACCTTATCTTGCGCTTACTGCGCTGGCAGTGCTGGGAATAATCAACATCAAATGGCTCATAAACGTGCTGGCGGGACTGTGGAACATTCTCTCGCCGCTGGTCATTGGCTGCGCAATGGCATATGTGCTGAATCTTATCATGCGCAGGCTTGAAAAGCTGTATTTCCCCAAGTCGGAAAAGAGAATAGTAAAAGCCTCAAAGCGTCCTGTGTGCCTTGTATTGTCGCTGCTGCTCGTATTTATCCTGCTGGGACTGGTAATGGGTCTCATAGTCCCCGAGATAGTGAATATTTTCGTGGTAATGGGCGAAACTCTCCCCGTTTACGGCGAGAAGATACGCAAGCTGCTGATGGAATATGACAGCCAGCTGCCTGTGGTGGGCGACTATATCGAGGAATATCTGCAAAACGGCGGAATAGACTGGAACACCATTCTTGCAAAGGCTGTGGAATTTGCCAAGAACGGCGTGGGCGGACTGCTCACTTCCACAATAAGCGTTGTGGCATCGGTAGTTGGCGGAGTGGTCAACTTCTTCATCGGGCTGATATTTGCCATATACATTCTTTACAACAAGGAAAAGCTTGCAAGCCAGATGAGCAGGCTCATGAAAAGCTATATGAAGCCCGAAAATTCCGCCCGTCTCTCATATTTCTGCTCAACGGCGGACAAGTGCTTTTCAAGCTTTATAGTGGGTCAGTGCACGGAAGCTGTCATACTCGGAGTTCTCTGCGCACTGGGCATGGCGATACTCAGGATACCATACGCCAGCACCATAGGAACGCTTATCGGCGCAACGGCGCTTATACCCATTGTGGGAGCATACATAGGCGCTATAGTCGGAGCGCTTATGATACTGGTGGTTGACCCCATCAAGGCGCTGTGGTTCCTTATTTTCCTTGTTATTCTCCAGCAGGTGGAGGGAAATGTTATTTACCCCAAGGTAGTAGGCTCGACGATAGGTCTCCCCGGAATGTGGGTGCTGGCGGCTGTTACCGTAGGCGGCGGACTGGGCGGTATCCCGGGAATGCTCTTTGGAGTTCCCACTGCTGCCACCGTTTACAAGCTTTTACAGAACGATGTGAGAAGGCGTGAACGGGCTGCTGCGGAAGAAGATCATGAGGCAGATGAAGCACCTCAGGCAGAAGATAACACGGAAAATGAACAGTCGGGCAGTCAAACTGACAGTCAATCCGACAACAGCTCAGTTACTTGACAAAAATCTCTCGCTATGGTATAATTAAGCAAATTCAGGCAGAATTTCTGCCCATTCTGAAAGGAAAACTGAAATGGTTATTATTGAAATGGAAAACGGCAAGCAGATCAAGCTTGAGCTTTATCCCGACGTTGCACCCATCACTGTTGAGAACTTTGAAAAGCTTGTTAAGCAGGGCTTTTATGACGGTCTTATCTTCCACAGAGTTATCAGCGGCTTTATGATACAGGGCGGCTGCCCCGACGGCACAGGCATGGGCGGTCCCGGCTGGCACATCAAGGGCGAGTTTGCAGCCAACGGCGTAAAGAACGACCTGAAGCACACAAGAGGCGTTATCTCCATGGCACGTGCTCAGATGCCAGACAGCGCAGGCTCCCAGTTCTTTATCATGCACGAGGACGCACCTTATCTTGACGGTCAGTATGCGGCTTTCGGAAAGGTTATCGAGGGCATGGACGTTGTTGATGAGATCGCTGACACTGAGACTGATTACAGCGACAGACCTGTTAAGGAACAGAAGATGAAGAGAGTTTATATTGCTGACTGATATAGGCTTTAAATAACAGAACGGCGGCACCGATTTTTCGATGCCGCCGTTTTGCTATATTATTTTACGCCATATCCACTGCCTTGAAATTCATTTCAAGGAATTTGGGATTAACTCTTTTTTCAATGGCATTTTTCAGCTCGTCAGCTGTTATGCCCAGTGCCCCCGACTTCGCTGCCGCAGCAAGAAGCACTATGTTCAGCACCTTTGGAGAGCCTATCTCTTCGCATATCTTCTCGCCGTCGATAACGTGGATATCTGCGTCAAGAGAGCTGAGATAGTCAGTCATTTCTCTGCCGTCGGTATATGTGCCGCCCAGCGACGAAGTTACTGGCTTCACCGCCTTGCTGTTCACGATGACTGTGCCGCCTTTTTTAAGATAAGATATGCACCTTACTGCTTCCGCAGGCTCAAAGGCGATTATCACATCGGCAGAGCCTTTGGGCACAAGAGGCGAAGCGATATTCTCGCCGATACGCACATGGCTCACTACGCAGCCGCCTCGCTGAGCCATTCCGATAGTTTCGGCGGTGCGCACGTCCATACCCTTTTCCATTGCGGCAAATGCGATGAGCTTGGAGGCAAGGACTGTTCCCTGACCGCCTACGCCGCACAAAAGACAATTTTTATTATTCATAGCGTTATCCTTTCATCACTCGGGAATAATGGCTCCGCAGGGGCATATCTGCGCACAAAGTGAGCAGCCGAAGCAAAGGCTCTTTTCTATGGCGGGTCTGCCGTTTTCCATAACGATCGCAGGGCAGCCCAGTTCTCTTATGCACTTCTTGCAGTTTACGCAGCTGTCGGCGATCTTAAAGCGCTTTGAGGGCTTTGTGACTGCTATGCAGGGCGATTTGAAGATTATCGCTTTCACGCCGGGAAGCTCAGCAGCGTGCTTTACGGCTTCCACTGCTGCCTTGTTGTCCAGAGGGTCAACAGTCTCAACAGATGTGAGACCGATGGCACGGAGAATCTTTTCAATGCTTATCTTCTCGCAGACATCGCCCATCATTCGCACGCCTGTTCCGGGGTGGGGCTGATGACCTGTCATTGCGGTGGTGGAGTTATCGAGGACGATAAGGATAATGTCAGTGCCGTTATAAACCGCATTTACAACGCCTGTTATTCCCGATGCAAAGAATGTGGAGTCGCCGATGAACGAGAAGTTCACTGCGTCAGGCTCAACACGGTGAAGTCCCTGAGCAATGGTAACATCAGCGCCCATGCAAAGGCAGGTATCCACCATATCAAGGGGAGCTGCATTGCCGAGGGTATAGCAGCCGATATCTCCGCTGAAAACTGCCTTTTTGCCTTTCATTGCCTGCTTTACGGCATAGAATGACGCTCTGTGAGGGCAGCCTGCGCAGAGAACGGGAGGACGGACGGGAAGTGCGGGAGCTTCGGGAAGCTTGCTTTCCTCCCCTGTTTCCAGTCCGATGAACTTTGCAAGCACAGCCTTTACCGACTCAACGGTGTTCTCACCTGCGGGCTGAACATGACCGTCAAGCTTGCCGTGGATATTTACGTTAAGGTGATATTTTCCGCAGATGTATGTAAGCTCTCTTTCAAGGAACGGGTCAAGCTCTTCTATGCAGATGACCTCGTCAAGTCCCTCCAGGAACTTCAGTGCCAGCTTTTCGGGGAATGGGAACGATGTGCCTATTTTCAGGAGCTTGCAGTCCTCATGCTTTCCGCTTGAAAGCGCTTCCGTAGTATAGGCATAGCTGATGCCCGATGTGCAGATGCCCTTTTTTCCGCTGCCTGTAAGCTTATTAAAGGAGCTTTCGGAGAAATAATCGCCTATCTGCGGATTTCTCTCCTCGATCTTGCAGTGATTGAGATATGATGTGCGTGGGAAGATGACCCAGCGCATGGTGTCCTTTTTAAATCCGTCGGGGACGTGCTTATCATACTCAGCCTTTACGGGCACGGAAGCACAGCCGTGACAGACTCTTGTGGTGGGACGGAACAGCACGGGAGTTGACCATTTCTCGGAAACTCTGTAGGCTTCCTCCATCATATCATATGCTTCCTCGGGAGATGAGGGGTCGAACACGGGTATTTTTGCAAACTTGGCAAAGGTGCGTGTGTCCTGCTCGGTCTGGGAGGAAATGGGGCCCGGGTCATCGGCGCTGAGTATTACCATGCCGCCCTTTACGCCCACGTAAGCAAGGCTCATAAGAGGGTCTGAGGCAACGTTCAGACCCACCTGCTTCATGGTGACAAGAGTTCTTGCACCCGCATATGAAGCGCCTGCGGCAACTTCAAGAGCTGCCTTTTCATTTACAGACCACTCAACATAAACACTGCCGTCATTGTTTTTGGCAACTGTCTCCAGCACCTCTGTGGAGGGTGTTCCGGGATAGCCTGCCACCACGTTCACGCCTGCATGAACAGCGCCCCATGCGATGGCCTCGTTGCCCATAAGAAATTTCTTTATTTTTGACAAGTCGGATATCTTCCTTTCCTGCATAAATGCTTATTGAATATAAATATTATAGCAGAAAAAGGTAAAAATTGCAAGAGAGAAAATCGCCTGCAAAAAAAACGGAAGCTGCCCTTCCCGATGTGTGCCGAGAAAAACAGCTTCCGCCTTATTGTTTGATATAAAATTATTCTTCGCTCTTTGCAAGCTCAAACATATCTGTAACTTCCTTGGAGGGAGCCTTGTCTGCGAGAGATACGCAAACGGTGAGAATTACAGAAACGATAACTCCGGGGATTATGGAGTAAAGGCTGTCTGCTGCGGGAACAATGTTGGGAAGGATATATTCCCAGATAACTACTGTTCCTGCGCCGCCGATGATACCTGCAACGGTTCCCTTGAGGGTAAGTCTCTTCCAGTAAAGCGAAAGGACGATCGCAGGGCCGAATGCTGCACCGAAGCCTGCCCATGCGTTTGAAACTATTCCCATAATGGAATCGTTGGGGTTAAGGGCAAGTATGCAGGCAATTACAGAAATAATGATTACGGAAATTCTGCTTATCCACATAAGCTTCTTTTCGGAAGTCTCTTTCTTTACGATGATGGTATAGAAATCGTTGACAACAGCAGATGCGGTAACAAGCAGCTGGCTGTCGGCGGTGCTCATGATAGATGCAAGAACTGCCGAAAGGAAAATACCGCCAAGGAACGAGGGGAAGAGCTTCTTTACGGTAGTGATGAAGATAAGCTCCATCTCGGAGGAAGAAAGAACAACGCCCTGAGAATCAAGGTAAGCTCTTCCGACGATACCGATAAGAACTGCTGCGGTAAGGGAGATGAGTACCCATACAACTGCGATGATAGCAGACTTCTTAACGCTCTTGGTGTCCTTGATAGCCATAAATCTTACAAGGATATGGGGCATACCGAAGTAGCCGAGTGCCCACGCAAGGTTGCTGATGATATCAACGGGGCGCATACCCGAAACCATGGACATATATCCGCTTGTGACTCCGCCCTCGGAAACGATCTTGGGAATGCTGTTGAGCATCTCGGAGGAAAAGCCGGGAGTATTGCTGATAAGTGCAATGGGAAGTGCCACGATGGTTATTACCATAAGCATACCCTGAACAAAGTCAGTCCATGCAACGGCATTGAAGCCGCCGAGGAATGTGTATATGATGATAATAAGCGCTGAGATTATTACGGCAGCCTTGGTGTATGTCTCATTGGTGGGGTCAATATTGAATACCACCTGGAAAAGCTTTCCGCCCGAAACGAATGCAGATGTGGTATAAACAAGGAAGAAGATGAATATTACCACTGCGCAGACCATTCTTACCACGGGGCTGTCAGTCTTGAAACGGTTCTGGAGATACTGGGGAATGGTGATGGAGTCACCGCATACCTCGGTAAATCTTCTGAGGGGCTTTGCAACGAAAGCCCAGTTAAGGATAGTACCTATGGCAAGGCCTATAGCTATCCAGTAGTTGCCCATACCTGTTGCATAAGCAGCTCCGGGGAGACCCATAAGCAGCCAGCCGCTCATATCGGAAGCCTGAGCCGACATTGCCGTTACCCAGCTGTTAAGACCTCTTCCCGCAAGAAAATAGTCGCTCATTTTCTTTGATTTGTTTGTAAAATAGAACCCGATGCCGAGCATTACGGCAAGATAAAGCAGAAACGCCAGAAGAACAGGCAGATCCGCATTTGCAAAAAATCCCATTATCCCAATCCTTTCATTTTTTATTGCTTTACCGTAAAAACACGAAAAAGCATAGATATAAAAATATTTTAACATATTTTTGGGATAAAAGTGTTAAGATTGAGTAAATATTATGCTTTATACTAATTTTCAATCGTTCTATAGGCAAAGCCGACAGATAAAATAAGACCAGTCTAGGAAAGCGACCGCAGGCGGGCTTGCCGCCCGGCAAGGGAGCTTGACGAAGAATGGGCTTATTTCAGCCGAGGATTTGTCTGTAGGTTGATTGAAGATTAGTATTAATGCGCATATACTCATAAAAAAATGCCGCACACAAGGTACGGCATCGGAGCTTATTCGTCCTTATTTATGAGATTTTCGCAGGCCTTGTGCATTTCGCAAAGGCGGAACATCTGCTCGCTGTCCCGGGGAATGTACTGTTCTGTCTTAATGCAGGGGAACTCCTTGCACTCGGCGCAGAGGTTAACGTGCTTTTCCTTGCAGCACTTTCTTATCTCGCAGCCCTTGCCGAACTTATTGTGGTCGGCGGATACTGTGCGGCAGCCGTGACAGACGATATCCTTGGGATAGAATACCGCTCCCCCCATGGAATACTCATGGGCAAGGTATTTTCTCATGGTCTCGTCGTCCCTCTGGGTGGCTATGTAAACGGGACACTCGCTGCACATCATTCCGCAGCATGATACTATATCCATTACAGTTCTCCTTTCATCACTTGCCGATACTCAGCTGCATCATCAGGCGGTTCTGCAGGGCTGTATCGTTCTGAAATCTTCCTCTAAGAGTCACGGTAGAGGTCTTTGACCCGGGCTTCTTTATTCCTCTTGCGGTCATGCAGCTGTGGTTTGCTTCAATGAATACGGCAATATCGCTGCTGCCGCTGGCAAGCTCCATTATCTCGGCAATGTCCGAGCCTATCCGCTCCTGAAGCTGGAGACGCTTGCACGCCATATCGGCGATACGGGCTATTTTTGAAAGTCCCAGCACTCTGCCGTTGGGGATATATGCCACGGATATCTTCATATCGTACATAAGAGCCATATGGTGCTCGCAGTATGAGAATGCCTCAATATCCTTTACCAGAACAAAATCATCGCTGCCGCTCTGCTGCTCGAAGGACTTGTTGAACATTTCAGCTATCTCGGCATTGGAGTAGTTCATTCCCTCGAATACCTCGGTGTACATTCTTGCCACACGCCGGGGAGTTTCCTTTAAACCCTCACGGTCGGGGTCATCGCCCAGAGCGATGAGTATTCCTCTGATATGCTCTTCTATGGCTTTTGTATCTATCATTTTACACACCTCTCTTGTTGGGATCCCAGATGAATTTATGCAGCTGGAGCTGAAAATTCACGCCGTTGAGCTTATGCTCCAGAATAAAATCCACCATTTCGGCAGGCTCTATCTTTCCGAAAACGGGGCTGAAATAAACGTGGCATTTATTGGTAAGGTCATACTTTTTTATGACTTCAAGTGCTTTTTCAAGATCATCGTGACTGCCTGCAACGAATTTAACCGTGTCATTCTTTGTGAGCCTGTCATAATTGGACATAAGCATATGCTTCTCCATGCCGCTGGAGGGCAGCTTGTAGTCAAGCGTAACGGAGGGACGGGGCGAAATGCCGTCACAGACGGAAATATCTGCGCTGCCGTTGGTCTCTATCTCCACGGCGATATCCTCGTGGGAAAGCCTTTCCAGAAGCACACGGACATTTTCTGCCATAAGCGGCTCGCCGCCTGTAAGGGTGACATTCTTTATGCCGCTGTCGGCTATGTATGCGGCTATCCCGTCCTCGGTCATAGGCTCAAAGGGCGTATCTGAGCCGTTTGCCCACATAGTATCGCAGTAGGAGCAGCGCAGGTTGCAGCCTGCCAGCCTGATGAACACCGCAGGCTGACCTGCCTTTGTGCCCTCGCCGTTGATGCTTACAAATTTCTCGGCGACCTTAAATATCATTATCATCACCAGCTTCGTAAACTGCGCAGTTGTTGGGGGTCTCATAGACTGTCACACGCTTTACCCTGTAGCCGTCGTCACTGAGCAGGTCATAGATATACTTGGAGAAATTCTCGGCAGTGGGGCGGAAATCCACCTCTGTCAGTGCGAAATCCTCCTCTCTCAGAGCTTCGAGAGTTTTCTCTTTCAGTGAGCCTTTTTCATAGATAAGGCGGTGGTCAAGGCTGTCAGCGATCTCTTTAAGGTCACGCTTCAGGTCTCCGAAATCAACTATCATTCCTCTTGTCTGACCCTCTTCGATAAGCTTTTCGGAGCATATCTCAGCTTCGATTATCCACCTGTGGCCGTGGATATTGCTGCATTTACCGTTATAGCCATGAAGAAAATGAGCCGAATCAAATGCGGCTTCGGTTTTCAGAATATACATATCAACACCCTTTCAGCAAAAAAGCGGACAGGCGCATAAAACACCTGTCCGCCGCAAAAGCAAACAAATGTCCTGGTTTTGTTTTGCGTCAGACGCATTTTGCATCAGACACCGGCTGGATGGCACAAGCGAACAGCCCTTATATCATACCGTTTCATTATATCACGTATTTATCGGCGTGTCAATGGATAAATAAAGAACAGAAGGCGATATGTATTATTTCAGCAGATCTTCAAAATTGTACTCTGCAAGCTTTTTGCTGACAATATCGGTTATCTCGTTAAAGACCTTCTGATAACAGCAGCAGCCCTTTGCGCCTCTGGTACAGACAAACTCCTCCTCGTGGCAGCGATTAAGGTAATAGCTGCCCTCAACCGTCTCGATAACATCGAGCATGGTTATTTCCGAAGGGGCTTTTGCCAGCTCATATCCGCCCTGCATTCCCTTGTAGGATTTTACAAGGCCTGCTGATACAAGCTTTCTCAGTATCTTCAGTGCAAATCTGAGACTGACTCCCGTGCGTTCTGATATATTTTTTGCGTCGATCCTTTTGTTTTCAGCCGACAGACAGCCGATTATTCTGACTGCATAATCAGACTCAAGAGTAAGACACATTTTCTTTTACCATTCCTTTCGGGATATCAATCAAGGAAATCCTTGACCTTTTTGCTTCTGCTGGGGTGACGGAGCTTTCTGAGAGCCTTTGCCTCGATCTGTCTGATACGCTCTCTGGTAACGTCAAACTCCTTGCCCACCTCTTCAAGAGTACGGGAACGGCCGTCCTCAAGGCCGAATCTGAGACGGAGCACCTTTTCCTCACGCTCGGTAAGGGTGGAAAGCACCTCGCCAAGCTTTTCCTTGAGCAGGATAAGGGAAGCTGCGTCCGCAGGTGCGGGAGCATCATCATCGGGGATAAAGTCGCCAAGATGGCTGTCCTCCTCCTCGCCGATAGGTGTTTCAAGAGAAACGGGATCCTGTGCGATACGCATTATCTCACGCACTCTCTCAACGGGAAGATTAAGCTCTGCGGCGATCTCCTCGGGAGAGGGATCGTGACCGTTCTTGTGGAGGAGCTGGCTGGAAGCCTTCTTTACCTTTGTGATAGTCTCGACCATATGAACGGGGATACGGATAGTTCTTGCCTGGTCGGCGATAGCTCTTGTGATAGCCTGTCTTATCCACCAAGTTGCGTATGTGGAGAACTTGAAGCCCTTGGTATGGTCGAACTTCTCAACAGCCTTGATAAGACCCAGATTACCCTCCTGGATAAGATCAAGGAACTGCATTCCTCTGCCCACATATCTCTTTGCGATGGATACAACAAGTCTCAGGTTTGCTTCCGCAAGTCTCTGTTTTGCCTTTACATCGCCCTTTGCCATACGCTCGGCAAGCTGTATCTCCTCCTCGGGGGTAAGAAGAGGAACTCTGCCTATTTCCTTGAGGTAGATCTTTACGGGGTCATCTATTGCGATGCCCTCGGTGGAAAGCGCCATTCCAAGGTCGTCCTGAAGGTTCAGGTCGGAGAGCGCAAGCTCGGACTCCGCATCAAAGTCCTCGATGATATCAATGTTCATGCTCTGGCAGTTGTCATAGAAGGAATCTATCTGGTCAACATCAAGATCCAGCTTCTCCATTACGTCGTTGATTTCGGTAGTGGTGAGCTTTCCGTGAGCACGGCCCTGCTCCATAAGGGTTTCCATAGCTTTTTCATTACCGGTCATATATTTTTACCGTCCTTTCGGGAATATTACTATTTTATCGCCGCTCATCGCAGCGTTAAAAGCTTATTTTTCATTTTTCAGCCTGTTCAGACGCTTTAGGAACTCATCGTCGGAAAGCGCAGCTGCAGGTGCAGCCGAAGCTCTTTTCTCATGACTGTTCCTTAGGGTGGTTATGTAATCCTCCGCAGCGCTGCGGTTAATGTCTATCTGGCGGGCTTCCGACAATATATCGGTTATTTTGCCCATCTCATCAGCTGAAAATTCACTTTGCAGTGATAATATGTTAAAATCCGAAGATATCCTCATGCCGCTTATGAGCTTTTCGTACAGCTTTTTGTTGAAATCTGTCGCAAAAAAGTCAGCAGGCAGCCTGTCCGCCACATATTCGAGGTCATCGGGGTGGATAGTAAGGTATGCGATGATGCCACGCTCCGCCCGATATTCCTTTGGAAATGCGGCTGCCTGAGGGTCAGCACGGCGCTTGTCGGAGAATGTGCGGATATCCGTCCATTCCTGCTTCCTGCCGCTGTTTATCTTCTTCCTTATGACTGAATTTATCTGAGCGTCAAGGGCTTCACGGGAAATTCCCTGCTCCTTGGCGACCTTTGATACATAAACGCTTCTTTCCACAGGCGAGTTTATTGCCGCAAGCACGTTCACACACCGCTTGAGGTATTCCACACGGCCCGTATCCGACTCGATATCAAGGTCGTTTTTGCACTTTGCCAGCTGGAAATTTATTGCGCCGTCTGAATTGTCAAGGAGCTGCTTGAACCGCAGAGCGCCGAATTTTTTTATAAATTCGTCAGGGTCCTTTGCTCCCTCCATTTTGATTATTTTAGTCTTTACCCCTGCCTCGCCCAGAAGATTTATGGCTTTCTGGGTCGCTGCCTGACCCGGCCCGTCCGAATCATAGGCGATTATCACCTCGTCCGCATACTGTGACATGAGCCGTGCCTGTTCGGGTGTAAGCGCTGTTCCCAGCGTTGCCACCACGTTTTCAAAGCCCGCCTGATTTACGGCGATAACGTCCATATAGCCCTCTGCCAGAATGAGCCTGCGCTCCTCGGAACGCTTGGCAAAATTCAGTGAGAAAAGGTTGCGGCTCTTTTTGAAAACGGGAGTATCGGAGGAGTTCAGGTACTTGGGGCCTTCTCCGTCGATGATACGTCCGCCGAAAGCAATGACATTTCCACGCAGGTCGATTATGGGGAACATCACCCTGTCACGGAAGCTGTCATATACGCCGCCTTTCTGGCTCTGCCTTGCAAGGTTTGCGGCAACTATCTCATCTTCACGGCAGCCCTGGGATTTAAGGTGATCCGTCAGCCTGCGCCAGTCATCGGGGGCATACCCCAGACCGTATTTTGTGATAGTCTTGACCGAAAGCTTTCTTGAACTGAAATACAGCCGTCCCTTTTCGCCGTACGGCTCTTTCATAAGCACATTGTTAAAGTATCGGGCTGCCATTCGGTTTATTTCAAGGATACGGGCTTTCAGACGGCTGAAATCGTTGTTTTTCGCATCTTCGGGCATTGACATTCCCGCACGCTCCGCCAGAAAGCGCACAGCTTCTATGTATTCAAGATTTTCCGCCTTCATTATAAAGGTGATGACATCTCCCCCTGCGCCGCAGCCGAAGCAGTGAAAATACTGTCCCGCAACGTTTACGTGGCATGAGGGCGATTTCTCCGAATGAAAGGGGCACAGGCAGACATAATCCCTGCTGCTTCGGTTAAGACGCACATATGACGCCATCACCGACTCAATGGGATTATTCTGTTTGAGCTGCAATACAAAATCTTCTGGCAGTGGCATAGGTTCATTCCTCTAAATGCGAATCAGGTGAGCTTCCAGCTTTTGGGAATAAAAAGCTCATTGTAAAGGTTCACCGCATAAAGGTCGGTCATGCCCGACACATAGTCGCACACAGCCCTTTCCTTTGAAAAGCGGTTCATTATATTGATGTATTCCTCTGGCATTTTGTCGGGGTACTTGATAAAATATCTGTACAGCTTTTCCACCAGCATCTTGGCCTTGTATTCCTCGGCCTTGGCAATGCTGTTGCTGTAAACGTGCTCGAACATAAAGTTCCGCAGCTCGTTGAATGCCTGCTGTATATCGTCGTCCATACGGATATCGGAAACTCCGTTTTTAACGATGGACATTATCAGCGTGGTGATGCGCTCGCTCTTGGAATGACCCAGCACATCTGTTGCGCTTGCGGGCAGCATATCCTCGGTGAGCACTCCGCCTCTTATGGCATCGTCGATATCGTGGTTGATGTATGCGATCTTATCGGAAAGCCGCACCACGTAGCCCTCTTTTGTAACGGCTACCTTGTTGGTGTGGCAGGCGATGCCGTTCTTCACTTCATATGTAAGGTTGAGGCCCATACCGTTTTTCTCGATATAATCCACCACCCTCACGCTCTGAAGATAGTGCTTGAAGCCGCAGGAGCATATCTCGTTGAGCACCGACTCACCTGCATGACCGAAAGGCGCATGGCCCAGATCGTGACCCAGTGCAATAGCCTCGGTAAGGTCTTCGTTAAGGCGCAGGGCACGGGAAATTGTACGTGCTATCTGAGCCACCTCAAGCGAATGGGTAAGGCGTGTTCTGTAATGGTCGCCTATGGGGTCAAGGAACACCTGAGTTTTATGTTTAAGGCGGCGGAAAGCATTGCAGTGAAGTATCCTGTCCCTGTCACGCTGAAAATCAGTCCTGATAGGGCACTGCGGCTCGGGGCGGACACGTCTGCCTGTATGCTTTGACGTGCAGGCGTCCTCACAGAGAGTACCCAGCTCGATTATTTCAAGTTCTTCACGAATCGTCATATACTCACTCCCCCGCTTTTATTTATAATAGTATATACTCACAAAAGGGCGAAAAAACTTTTTTATATTTTGATTTTCGTCATTTTGCACAAATCAGGCAAAATTCTCAAAACTTTCTTCGCCTTTGTGAACAGTTATTTTTCCGTTTGCCGTGTCGATAAGCTTTTCGGTAAGAGCATCGGTGAGAGCGCTGCGGCATAAGAGCCTGACGGTTACATCGGTCTCAAAGACGGTATCGGTTATCTTCACCTCAAATTCGGGAAGAATATTCACTATCTTGCCGTAAAGCCCGTAATCCGACGTTATCTCCATAGGATAGCAGGAGCACATTTTTTTGCGATCGGCAGCGTCAACAGCGATCTTTGCACTGTGGGAATATGCCCGCACCAGTCCCCCGCCGCCAAGAAGTATGCCGCCGAAATATCTGGTGACAACGCAGCAAACGTCCGTCAGCCCCTCCTTGCGCAGCACCTCGAAAACGGGCACGCCCGCAGTTCCCTGCGGCTCGCCGTCGTCGCTGTACCGTGTTATGCTGCCGTTTCGCAGGATATAGGCATATACGTTGTGAGTTGCCTTTCTGTGCCTGCCCCTTATCTCGTTGATAAAAGCCACGGCTTCCTCATCGGTCTCGGCATGGGTTATGTAGCCGATGAACTCCGACTTTTTTTCAGTAAACGACGCTTCGGCGTATCCGCCAACGGTATCATAGTCGGGAGTATTCATATAAAATATTCCTTTCTTGTATGGTTTTATGTGATAAAAAATTCCGCCTGTGCAGTTCAAGCACAAGCGGAATCAAAATTACTTGTCCATACCGAAACGCTTCTTGAAGCGGTCAACACGTCCGCCTGTATCAACAAGCTTCTGCTTACCGGTGTAGAAAGGATGGCACTTGGAGCAGATTTCAACTCTGATGTTCTCCTTAGTGGAACGGGTCTTGATCACATTACCGCATGCGCAGGTGATAGTGGTCTCAACGTAGTTGGGATGAATTCCTTCTTTCATTACTGGGGCACCTCACTTTCAAGTATAATATGATGTACATAGCAGCCCATCACATTATCTCGGACAGTAGTGCTATGGAATAATCACAACGAAATAGATTATACCATATCCGTCGTAATTTTGCAAGGGTTTTCTTAATTTATTTGTAAACTTTTTATTAAGTACGCCCTTATCTGATTTTTTAAGATTGTCCTTAACCTAAACTTTAGGCGCTAATTCAATCAAAAAAATGCACATTACTTTTTACCGTTGCTTGATTTGCTATAACCGTTTGCTGTAATATCACTTTGTACCTTAGCTATGTACGCAATGTTGGAAACAATGTTTCCGAATGCAAAGCAGGTTATCATTGATAAAAAGCCATAAAGTGTGCATAATACCAACGGTAAAATACTGTCATCATACATGTATTTATCAGCCTTGATTCCGATTATTATGCCGGCTATAAGTGCAGCAACACCAAAGATATATAATATTCTTTTGATCAAATCGCTTGAAACAGGTTCTTTTTTGCCAAGAAAACTTGAAATATTATCAGCAGAAAATGATGTCCTTTCTTCTTCAAGCGAATCCCCACACGCTACGCAGAAATCAGAATTAGTTGTATTTTTAGCACCGCAATGCTTACAAAATACAATACCGTTTTCTTTATAATTTTTTTCTTCCATGTTATTTACCTCCTGATTTTATATAAACCTATTGCATAAATAGATTTCTTTACATTAAAAGAAAACACCATCATATTTAACGCTTGTTAAAGACAGTTCAGTATTTATTCGGCATCTTCGCACACAAAAGTGCCAATCAATGAACCTGTATCATATTCACGCAACTCAAGTTTTGAGCCGAAAAATGTAAGATAATAATCACATTGTCCATCACTTTGCTGCATAATATATTTATTATCTTTTTTAACAAGAGTAAAACTTATTTCATTTGTCTGGGAATCATAATATCCATATTCTATAGTTGTCACAACCATTTGCTTTCCGGATATGCTTAATATAAAATCAGCATTTATTTGGGAATCAACCATATACCAGGTGCCGCAAAGCTTCAAATATTCATATTCTTCTTTTTTATAAAAAGAATCAACATCTCTGAACCCTCTGATTTTATCAAAATTCTCGTACGCTGCTTTGTAATTACCGTCATCAAAAAGCTTGCAGGCACCAAAATACGTATAATACCTTAAATAAAGATTCCATTTTATACCCTTTTGTTTACACATAGCCTGTAAAAGCTCATAAGCCTCATTGTAATCCTTGTTTTTTATGGCTTTTTCTACAGGAATATAATCCAAGGTGGTTAATCTGCTTTCTCCATATATATCAGGTTTTGCCAATGAGTAAGCAAAGCTAACCGCAACAATGGCGATTATAAGCGTAAATAATAGTTTTAATATGTACTTTGTTTCATCTTTATTATCCGATCTCATTTAATTACCCCCCAAAATGTATTAGCGAAAAAACAATTTTCGCCTATCTAATTCTATTTTACAAATAGAATTATTTATTTTTCTTATTATATAGCAGATTTTTCTATTTGTCAAGTAGTTTTTCTATTTATCAGATTGTTTTTATAAATCATATAAACTGATAACATAATAAATGAAACCATTTTAGTCACAATACCGTGAAAGGCGGAGATTTTTATATGGTAATTGACTATAAAATAATCGGAAAAAGAATGGCTGCCCGTAGGAAGGAGCTTGGGCTCAAACAATACCAGCTATGTGAAATGATTGATGTAAATTATAAATATGTATCAAATCTTGAAACGGGAAGATCTGTTCCAAGCCTTGAAGTAATTTTAAAATTATGTGAAGCTTTGAACACCACCCCCGATTATTTTCTTGTTGGCACAAATGTCAATGGACTGACTGCTGACAAGGAACTCACAGATAAAATAAGCAGACTTGATGATAAAAGCAAAAAAATCCTCAGCGGAATAATTGATACTCTAATAGATAATCAATGAGCTATTCGCATTATCATATCCACGTGTCATAATTTTTGGCAACGTTTACATACTAAACGTTTGAAAATATCAAAGATATAATCAAAATCACGATTTGAAAAAATTAACAAATAAATTTCCCAAACCCCTTGCCAAAACTATATAAAAATGATATAATGACAAATGAAATGTGCGTGCATATTACTCAATGTATGCACAATGCACAAATTATCCGTATCGCTTAAATACGGACGGCATATGAATACTATATTTTATAAGGAGTGTTTAAACCAAATGAATTACGGTCATTTCGATCTTGAAAACAAGGAATACGTAATCACACGCCCCGATACTCCCGCTCCCTGGGCCAACTACCTCGGCGACCCTGAGTACGGCGCTATCATTTCCAACAATGCAGGCGGCTACAGCTTCGTAAAGTCAGGCGCAAACGGAAGAATCATCCGTTACCGCTTCAACTCCGTTGCAGTTGACCAGCCCGGCAGATACATCTATCTGAAGGACGGAGAAACAGGCGACTACTGGTCTGCTTCCTGGTCTCCCGTATGTAAGCCTCTTGACGAATACAAGAGCGAGTGCCGTCACGGTACTGCTTACACCGTTATCACCTCCGAGTACAAGAACATCAAGACTGAGACTACATACTATGTTCCCAGAAATGCTCTGTACGAGGTATGGGCTTCCAAGATCACCAACAACGACACCAAGCCCAGAAAGCTTTCCGTAACAGGCTACTGCGAGTTCGTTAACGATAACAACTATGAGCAGGATCAGGTAAACCTTCAGTACACCCTGTTCATCACCCGTACCTACTTCAAGAAGAATTTCATTCTCCAGAAGCAGAACGAGATCTTCAAGAACCCCAACAATGAGCGTTTCCTCGGCGTTGCAAAGGCAGAAGTTTCCGCTTACTGCGGCGACAGAGATTCCTTCGTAGGCGCTTACAGAGGTTATGCTAACCCCAAGGGCATTGAAGAGGGTCTTAAGGGCGACCTTAACTACAACACCAACTCCTGCGGCGCTCTCCAGAGCGATATCGTTCTCCAGCCCGGCGAGACCAAGGAGATCATCTACGTTCTCGGTCAGAGACCCGAGGCAGTTGCTGCTGAGATCATCGCCAAGTACGAGAAGGACGGCGTTGTTGAGGCTGAGATCGCTGAGCTTAAGGAGTTCTGGCACTCCAAGCTTGCTAACCTCAGCGTAAACACTCCCGATGCTGACTTCAACAACATGATAAATGTTTGGAACGCATACAACTGCTTCATCACATTCATCTGGTCCAGAGCTGCTTCCTTCCAGTACTGCGGTCTGAGAAACGGCTACGGCTACAGAGATACCGTTCAGGATATCCAGGGTATCATTCACCTTGCTCCCGAAATGGCTAAGAAGCAGATCGAGTTCATGCTCTCCGCACAGGTAACAAACGGCGCAGGTCTTCCTCTGGTCAAGTATGACCACAAGGCAGGTCAGGAAAATCACCCTGATGAGAATGACCCCAACACCGCATATGCCAAGGAGACAGGTCATCCCTCCTACCGTGCAGACGACGCTCTCTGGCTCTTCCCCACTATCTACAAGTACATCTCCGAAAGCGGCGATATCCAGTTCCTGGATGAAGAGATCCTCTACGCTAACGACGGTGAAAAGGGTACTGTTTACGATCACCTCAAGAGAGCTATCATGTTCTCTATGAATAACCTCGGCAACCACGGTATGCCCGCAGGTCTCCACGCTGACTGGAACGACTGCCTCCGTCTCGGCAAGAAGGGCGAATCCACATTCGTTGCATTCCAGCTGGTTTACGCAGTTAAGATCCTCAGAAGCTATGCAGAGCTTAAGAACGACGCTGAGTACGTTAAGTACCTCGACGAAGTCAAGGCTAAGCTCGATACTATCCTCAGCGCTTGCTGGAACGAGGACAGATGGATCAGAGGCTACAAAGAAGACGGCACCGTTATCGGTCAGAGAACCGATCCCGAGGCTAAGATGTGGCTCAATCCCCAGTCCTGGTCCGTTATCTCCGGCTTTGCAAGCAAGGAGCAGGCTGAAAAGGCTATGGACAGCGTTGAAAGAGAGCTTAACACTCCTTACGGCGCAATGGTTATGTATCCTCCCTATGTTGAACACGGATTTGACGGCGCTCTCATGCAGTGCTTCAACAAGTGCACCAAGGAAAATGCAGGTATCTTCTCTCAGCCTCAGGGCTGGCTGATCCTTGCCGAGTCTCTCATGGGTCACGGCAACCGTGCATACAAGTACTGGAAGGAAGCAGCTCCCGCTACCTACAATGACAATGCAGAGCACAGATGCCTCGAGCCTTACGTTTACGGTCAGTTCGTAGAGGGCAAGGACAGCCCTTATGCAGGCCGTGCACACGTACATTGGCTCACAGGTACAGCTTCCACCGTTATGGTTGGTACTGTTGAGGGTATCCTCGGTATGAGACCCGACGCTTCCGGTCTTAAGGTAGATCCTTCTATCTCCTCCGATTGGGGCAGCTACACTGTTACCAAGACATTCAGAGGCAAGAAGCTCAACATGACCTTCAACAACCCCGATCACGTAGAGAGCGGAGTTAAGGAGATCGTCCTCAACGGCGAAAAGCTTCCCTCCAACCACATTCCTGCTGACAAGCTCAAGGATGTTAACGACATCGTTGTAACCCTCGGCAAGTAATAGGCTGAAATAAATATATGGCTGCTGTGCATGGCATGGCAGCCATTTTTATTTATCATCATAATTTATCCTGCAATATTGCGCAAAATTCCGCTAAAATATTGACAAGAACATTTCAGTGTGGTAAAATACTACTATATGCGCATAATGCGACAAGTTTTTATAAGGGAGATTTTGCAATGCTTCTCAATGGTTCTCAGATACTTCTCGAATGCCTTCTTGAGCAGGGCGTGGATACAGTCTTCGGCTACCCAGGAGGTGCCGTTCTCAATATTTATGACGCACTTTATGATTACAGCGACAAGATAACTCATATACTCACTTCCCACGAGCAGAACGCAGGTCATGCGGCTGACGGATATGCCCGCACCACAGGCAAGACAGGCGTTGTTATTGCCACATCAGGCCCGGGCGCTACAAACCTTGTTACCGCTATCGCAACCGCAAACATGGACAGCATTCCTATGGTGGCTATCACAGGAAATGTCGGCACAAGCCTGCTGGGTCTTGACTCCTTCCAGGAGGTGGATATCACAGGCATCACCATGCCCGTTACCAAGCACAACTTTATCGTAAAGGACGTTCGTGATCTGGCTGAGACCGTCCGCAGCGCTTTCTTTATCGCAAACGACGGCAGAAAGGGCCCCGTTCTCATTGATATCCCCAAGGACATCACCGCTGCAAAGTGCGAGTTTGAGCACAAGGCTCCCGCAGGTCACAGCTACACTGTAAACAGCAGCGAGATCGAGGAAGCAGCTCAGGTCATCGCTTCCGCTGAGAGACCTTTCATTTTCGCAGGCGGCGGAGTATGCCTCTCAGGTGCTGAAAAGCAGCTGGCTGAATTTGCGGATATGATTGACGCTCCCGTTTCCCTCTCGCTGATGGGTATGTCCGCATTCGACAACACAAGCGAAAGATATCTGGGTATGCTCGGTATGCACGGCACAAAGGCATCTTCCCTTGCGCTGGTCAACAGCGACGTTATAGTTGTCCTCGGCTCCAGATTTTCCGACCGTGTTACCTGCAGCGCAAAGTCCTTTAAGGAAAACATCAAGAATGCAAAGATTGTACATATTGAGATTGACCCTGCTGAATTTGACAAGAACATTGAGGTCGATGTTCACGTTCAGGGCGATGTTAAGCTTGCTCTCACCGAAATTATGAAGAAGCTTTCCAAGCAGGTTCACCCCAAGTGGATGGCTGATATTGAAAAGTGGAAGTGCGAATATCCTCTCCGTCAGGTATCCGATGACCCTGAGGCAGTTCTCCCCCAGTATGTGCTTGAAACACTGGCAGATATCACCGATTCCAACGCAATAATCACTACAGAGGTCGGTCAGCATCAGATGTGGACCGCCGAGTATTTCCCCTTTAAAAACCCCAAGAGCTTTGCTTCCTCAGGCGGACTTGGCACCATGGGCTACGGACTGGGTGCTGCCATCGGCGCAAAGGTGGGCAATCCCGATAAGACTGTTGTAAACATTGCAGGCGACGGAAGCTTCTACATGAACATGGCAGAGCTTTCCACACTGGCAAAGTACAATATGCCCGTTATCGAGCTGGTGTTCAACAACACAGTTCTTGGAATGGTAAGACAGTGGCAGAGACTTTTCTACAACTGCCATTTCTCCCAGACGACCCTCGAAAAAACCACTGACTTTGAAATGCTGGCAAAGGCATTCGGTCTTGAGCCTGTGGATATCTCCAAGAAGAGCGAAGTCCGTGAGAAGCTGGAGTATGCCGTTACCTGCGGCAAGCCCGTTCTCATCAACTGCCATATCGACAAGGATATCAACGTTCTTCCAATGGTCCCTGCAGGCGCTTCCGTTGCAGAGCCTATACTTGAAATTCAGGTTGACTGCTGATAACTCATATCAAAAGGGACGGCAACGTCCCTTTTTTATTTTATTTAAGCTTTATTGATTTAAAGCTTTCCAGCTTTTACGCTTTTGTGTGTAGAAAAGAAATTACTTTGCGTTCATGTATTGTTCAATAATATAGTATATAATGAATGGTATAAACCAGCGAAAGGAAGATTTTAAGATGAAAATAGTTGCTGTAGGTCTTGGACTTATCGGCGGATCAATGTGCAAGGCAATAAAAAAGCACACCAACCATCTGGTGGGCGGTATTGATATAGACAGAAAGACCGTTAAAATGGCTCTTTCCCAGAATGCTATCGACTATGAAGCAAAGGACGTTTCCGAAGCGGACGTTACCATCGTTTCCCTCTTTCCCCCTACAATAATCAGCTTCATTAAGGAAAATGCCGACCTTTTCAAGGAGGGCAGCATTGTTATTGATACAGGCGGTATCAAGAAAGCAATCGTTGACGAGGTAACACCCATTCTTGCCGAAAGAGGCGTTACATTCATCGGCGTTCACCCCATGGCAGGCCGTGAGTTCTCAGGCTTTGAGTATTCTCTTGACGATCTTTTCGATAACGCAAGCTTTATCATGACCCCCACCGAAAACACCCCTCAGGAGGAGATAAACCTTATCGAAGACCTGGCACGCTCCATTCATTTCAAGAAAGTGGTAAAGACCACTCCCGAGGAGCATGACCGCATAATTGCTTTCACAAGCCAGCTTGCGCACGTTGTTTCAAACGCATACATCAAAAGCCCAACACATCAGCAGCAGCTGGGATTTTCCGCAGGCTCTTTCCAGGATCTTACCCGTGTTGCAAAGCTCAATGAGGATATGTGGACTCCCCTGTTCATCATGAACAAGGAGCCGCTTTGCTTTGAGATAGACTACATTATGGCCCGTCTCGCCGAGTACCGTGACGCTATCGCAAACGAGGATCACGACAGACTGAGACAGCTTCTCCGTGACGGCCGTATCCTCAAGGAAACAACTCCCGTTGACTGATATATAAACATCTGCATTGCTCATTTACAGATTTATATTACCGCACAAACTTCTTTTATGTTATAATAATATTTAAGTCGTTATAAATTTAAGAAGGGGTAATTGTAATGAAACGTTTTGCTGATATTTTTCTCCGTGCGCTTATGACAGGCTTTGCCATTGGCATAGGCGGAGCGGTCTATCTTTCCTGCGATAATAAATATCTGGGAGCATTCCTTTTCGGAACGGGTCTTTTCGTGATACTCAGCTTCGGCTTCAACCTTTTTACGGGAAAGGTCGGATATGCGGTAGTAAACAAGCCTTCGTACATACTTGACCTTATCGTGATATGGCTGGGAAATCTGGCAGGAACTGTGATAATGGGCGGTATGCTTTTATGCACAAGAATTTCGGGTATCGGCGAAAAAGCGGCTGAGATATGCGCCGTAAAATTCAACGATAACCTGCTGAGCATATTCATTCTGGCAATTTTCTGCGGAATGCTCATGTTCATTGCGGCTGACGGCTACAAGCAGATAAAGAATCCTGCGGGTCAGATGCTTGCAATCTTCCTCCCCGTTGTGGTGTTCATTCTCAGCGGATACGAGCACTGCATAGCAAATATGTTCTATTTCACCGTTGCAAAGGTATGGTCACTTAACACAGTGGTGTATCTGTTGGTGATGACACTGGGAAATGCAGTGGGCGGTATGTTTATTCCTTTTGTAAGAAAGGGATTTGTTCAGGCAGAGGAAAAGAAGTAATAAAAACAATAAAACGGAGCTGCCGCATCTTGTGCAACAGTTCCGTTTCTATTTATACTAATACTAATCTTCAATCGTTCTATAGGCAAAGCCGACAGATGAAATAAGACCAGTCTAGGAAAGTGACCGCAGGCGGGCTTGCCGCCCGGCAAGGGAGCTTGACGAAGAATGGGCTTATTTCAGCCGAGGATTTGTCTGTAGGTTGATTGAAAATTAGTATAAGCACCAATTAAAAACTGTACAAAAAATCATCGCATAATCTTGCGTATATGGATTATGCGATGATTTTTTGTCTATAGTTTTATTAGTGATTAGTATTATTCTCTGTTTTTGAGCACTTCCGCAGGAGTGATCTTTTTAAGCTTGCCTACAAGTACAGCATTTATAATGGAATATATCACCATTACTGCAGCAAATATCAGCAGATAATAATACCACTTGAATGTGAGATTTGTTCCGCTGGATACATTCGCCACAAGTACGGGGAAAAACTTATCTATGATCTTCTTGGAAAGCGGAATGAATATTATCGAGCTGACTGCGATAACTGCGGTATTTCCATTAAGATACAGCCGCTTTATCTCCTTGGTTCGGAATCCGAATATCTTTATAAGGGATATTCCGAAGCCTGCTCTGTCTATCATAACATTCATCATAAGGAAAAGCACAACGCAGAAAATTATTGCGGATACTCCCGATATCATGATTATCATGGGCATCATCAGTCTGATGAACACATCGGAGGAACGGTAGATATCGTCCTTGGTCTGAACGGAGTAAAGTCTGCCCTCTTCAATGTCAAGCGGCGCATCGGAGTAAAGGACGTTGTAATAATCATCGTCCTTATCAAAAAGCTCACGCATACTGTCGATATCCATGAATACTGTAAGTCCTGCGGAATAGTCTGCCACGCCCTTTATTGTAAAGGCATAGTCCATTTCGTTTGCGTTGTCGGAAAGAATAAGCTTGTCGCCCACTTTAAGTCCGTACTTCTGCTGGACTGATCTGCTCATTACGATATTGCTCCTGCCCTTGACAGTCTCATAGTCAAAATACTTGTTGCCCTCATCAATACCCATTATTGTTATATCAAGGGTATTGTCATACTCTGTCTTTGAAAGTGACTCGATATATGCCGACTCCGCACCTGCGGGAACTGTCTTTTCGGGGTATTTGAGCATATACATATACTCATATCTTGTATCGGCTTTGGTTTCCTTGTCAACGTTGCTGCAAAGCACATAGCAGTCTGCGCCGATCATGAAGAGCATCATGCAGATGAACAATGCTGCCGCCACGGTCACGCTGGTCCTCATCTCACGAAGCACCTGACGGATACAGAAGTTGCGGACAAAGCTCTTGCCTTTAAGCTCCACATGGCTGAATGTTCCTGTGTTCTGCTCATTCCTGATAAGTGACAGCGCAGAGCGTGAAAGTCTGCCGTTTATAACGATGTAGTTTACGATGATGCACACCAGCGGAGGCATCACAATGCCGTAGATTATAAGATACAATGGGTGAACGGTATCCAGTTCGGGTAATGAGAAATAACTGTAGCTGTCCTGCATCTGATAACGTGCGCCGAAATCGCAGAAGCCCAGATATGTTCCTACAGCGCCGCCTATAAGTGTGACTATTGTGGGCAGCGTAAGATAGTGGACGATAAGGGCCTTTTTCTTTACGCCCAGAGCATAGAGAGCTCCGATAACGCTGCTTTCAGACTGTATCTGGTGAATGATAAAAACTGAGATCACATAGGTGAAAAGCATAAGAATGACCACGCCTGAAAGAAGTCCCGCAGTTTTGTTTGTTACAACATCATTTGCCGCTCCCAGTATTCTCTGGTTGTCGCTGCGCTTTACAAACTCGGTAAGGTTATCAAGGTCAACGGTGAAAAATTCGTCTATAACATCATCTGTCTGGTCTTTAAGCTCCTGCACGCCGTCACGAAGCTCGGAGGCACCGTCCCGAAGCTCCTTTGCACCGTCACGCAGCTCATCGGAGCCGTCATATGCTTCCTTTACGCCGTCTGTGTACTCGACTGTACCGTCAGCAAATTCCTTTAAGCCGTCAAGAGTTCCTTTAAGGGCTGTAAGCTCGGCATTGCCTGTAAGAGCGGCATATTTATCAAGGATATCGCCGTAGTTATCGGCTGTGAGAGCCTCGGACACGCCCTGTGCGGAAAGCATTGCACCTGCCTGTGCAATGTAAGCGTCAAATATCTCGGAAGCGCCGTCATTCAGCTTACTGCTGTTGGAATCAAGCTCGCCCAGACCGTCATAAAGCTCCTTAGTGCCGTCGTACAGCTCGCCTGTTCCGTCATACAGCTCATTTGCGCCGTCAAGAAGCTCGTTTATGCCGTCTCTGAGATCGTCTTTCCTGCCGATAGTGTCCGCAATGGCTTCACGGTAATATTTATCCTCAACGTCATTATAATCAAATGCAAAGTCTCTGATAAGCTCTTTCAGCTCCTCATCGGTCATTTTGCCGTTAAGGCGGTAAGCATATACGGATTCCTCCGCCTTTACGGAGCAGCTGAGGAAATCGCTGTACTGCTCATCTGTAACGAATGCCAGTCCGAAAAGGGAGCTTTCGGCAGAAACGTCCGAAATGCTTTTGACGGGAGCATCATAATCGGGAACGGAACCTGTTCCCACAATATCAAGTGTGCTGCCCAGAACTGTTACGGTATCGCCCACGGAAAGGTCATGCTCTTCGCAATAACGCTTTTCAAGGAAAGCTTCACCTGTTTTTTCGGCAGTTCGTCCGTTATCAATGTCAATAAGGTCGATGCTTTTTCTGTTGCGGAAAATTCTCAGCGTGCCGCCGCAGTCGGCCTCAACATCTATGTAGGACATTTTTTCAAGCGTAACACCCTTGTCGGTTATCTCCTTTTCCTGTGCCGAGGTCAGTGGCAGGAACACGGAAAAATGTCCGTCCTCCACCATGTTCTTCTCAGCAGCCGCAGTTGATCCGTCGATTATGGTATCAGCCGCTGCCACAACTGAAACAATGATGTACATACAAAGGATTATCATTACGATAAGCGCAAGATAGCGCATGAAATTTTCTTTAAGATCACGCAGGATACGTTTTGAAAGCACTTTATTCATTACAGATCCTCCAGCTGAGCAGCGGGTATAATGGTCTCGTTAAGGTAATCTTTCTTTATCTGACCGTCCTTGATGATGATGACCTTGTGGACCATATTTTTAATGGAATTGTTGTGGGTTACGATAAGCATTGTTGTTCCGTACTCCTTGTTTATCTTTTCAAGCAGCACAAGGATATCACGTGAGGTCTTGGAATCCAGCGCACCTGTAGGCTCATCGCAGAGCAGAAGCTTTGGATTTTTGATAAGCGCTCTTGCAATAGCGCATCTCTGCTGCTGACCGCCCGAAAGCTGTGAGGGGAACTTGTTCTGGTGCTCCGTAAGTCCAAGCACATCAAGCAGCTCGTTCATATCAAGAGGATTGTCGGAAAGATACTCGCAGACCTGAATGTTCTCCCTGACGGTAAGATTCGGCACAAGGTTATAGAACTGGAAGATAAAGCCCAGATTGTCACGCCTGTAGTCTGCCAGGGCATCGGGTTTAAGACCGAATATCTCCTTGCCGTCCACTCTTACCGAGCCTGAATCCATGGTGTCAAGTCCGCCGATGCAGTTAAGGAGCGTTGATTTTCCCGAGCCGCTGGTGCCCTGTATAACGCACATCTGTCCCTTTTCAACACCTGTGGAAACACCCTTGAGCACCTGCACATAGCCGGCGTCCTTTCCGTAGCTTTTCTTTACATCTTTGATCTCAAGATACATATTCTTTCCTCCATATCTTATAAATAAAATAACAGTGATATTTATTCGTTATTTTTTATGGGACACAGCTTTTTGCCGTGTCCCTGAAAATCATGGTGTCAGCAGCGAGAAAAAACCGTTCCGAAGAAATTTTATCATTTTCTTCATCTCTTTTTCCACGTCCTCACGTGAGCCTCCCGGATGATGCGTCTCCATATGAATGACAGCATCAAACTGAAGATGGGAAAACCAGTGAAGGATATAATCATCATATATCTCCTCAATGGGAACAGGTACTTCCGCCTTTATTTTCGTGAGAAGCTCCTTGGAATGTGCGTCTATGGCTTCCATTATGCTGTCCACAAAGCCTTTCACCAGCGGGTGATTAAGGTTTGAGACGATTATCTGTACGATATTATCATATTGGTAGCACATATCCATAAACATTTCAGCAAAGCGGAAATCCTCTTCTATCTCAACATCGTCCTCGGGAGCTTCTGCCAGAAGCTCTGCGTTATAGTGGTCAGAAAGGATATCCTCCATTCTGTTCACCACGGGAGCGATGACGCTCATAAAAAGGTCGTCCTTATCCTTGAAAAAGAAATAGAGGGCACCAGTCGTAACACCCGCATTTGCGCATATATGCCGCAGCGAAGCTTTTTCATAGCCGAACTCGGCAAACTCAGCCTCTGCAGATCTTAAAATACTGTCACGGGTCTCCTCGGGGATAGTTCCTGCTTTTCTTGTCATATTCTCACGTCCTTGCTGTCTAAATATCACTGTTATTTTACCACACAGAACTGTATTTGTCAATAAATAACAGTGATATTTTCACTTGTGCATAAATTTTTCTTTCAATACAGCAGAAAACAAACTATATTTCACAAAAAACCACCGCATGATCTTATACAGACCATTCGGTGATTTGGCATATGCTTATAAAATTACTTTCCGAAGCCGAAAAGTCCTTTCTTCACGTAAGGCTTTCTGTCTGCTCCCGCAAACTCATATCCTGCCTTTTCAACGACTTCTTTCAGCTTGTCATCGGGGATATCCTCCTCGGCAACGATAACAGTCTGAGCCTTTGAGTGGGAAGAGGTTACTTTCTTTACCTTAAAGTTATTTCTAACAGCGTCATTTATATGTGTCTCGCACATTCCGCAAGCCATTCCGTTTATTTTTGCAGTTATTTCTACCATAATATGACTTCCTTTCTTTTCGGTCAGCTTCCGCTAACCTCATACACTTATTATACGACCAATGGGATAAAATGTCAAGAAGAGTTAATCTGCCCTTACATATTCGGCAGTGTATTGCAATTACCGCTGACCTGTGCTATACTGAAAATACCATATAACGACATGAAATGAGGCTATGACATGAAAATGAACTGGAACACTCTCCTCTGCGAAAAGCGCAGACGTGAACACTCATCAAAGGAAAGCACCGACCTGCGCAGCGAATTTCAGAAAGACTATCACCGAATTATCCAGAGCGCTTCTTTCAGGCGGCTCCAGGATAAAACGCAGGTATTCCCGCTGGACAAAAGCGACTTTGTGCGCACCCGTCTCACCCACTCTCTGGAGGTATCTTCATTTGCAAAATCACTGGGACATATGATCTTCCAGAACCTTATGGCTCACGGCAGAAAAGACATCACCGCCGAGGTGGAAAGCAGCGCCTGCAGTGTGCTTGAATGTGCGGGACTTATCCATGACATCGGCAATCCCCCATTCGGTCACTTTGGCGAGGATTATATCCGTGAATGGTTCAGGGCAAATCTGCCTAAGATAAAGTTCAAGGGTCAGGAGATAGACAAGCTCCTTACGCCGCAGATGGCAGGCGACTTTTACCATTTTGAGGGCAATGCACAGGCCCTCAGGCTGCTTACAAAGCTCCACTTTCTCGTTGATGAAAATGGAATGAACCTGAATTACACCCTGCTCAACACTATTATAAAATACCCCGTTTCATCGGTGGAGATCGACAAGAACAGCGGAGATATCAAGACAAAAAAGATGGGCTATTATTACGCCGAGCAGGATATTTTTGAAGAGATAACCCGCAGCACGGGGGCTGTTGGCTGCCGTCACCCGCTGGCATTTATCCTTGAGGCGGCGGACGACATTGCCTACAAGACTGCCGACATTGAGGACGCTGTGAAAAAAGGCTTCATCACTTATCAGCAGCTGCTTGACGAGTTAAAGTCAGAGCGCTATTGCGGCAAATGCGCAGATGATGGCGAGCGTGCCGAGTATAATAAAGCTGTGGGCAAGCTGGAAAGCTACCTTACATACGCAAAAGACGGCGGCATATCCTCCCCCGAAAAAAACGCCGTTCAGAGGTGGGTCATCTATGTTCAGGGCGTGCTTCTCAGGTGTGCGGCTTTCGGCTTCACCAGCAGCTATGACATGATAATGAACGGCACCTTCGGCAAGGAGATACTGGCAGTCTCCCGTGGAAATGCCCTTGCATATGCCCTGGGCGACATTGCGTGCAGATACGTTTTCAAGTCCATACCCATTTACAAGCTTGAAATATCCGCCAGCGTAATATTTGAATTTCTGCTTGACAGGTTCGTGAATGCCGCCGTAAAATTTGACAGCGATGAGCCTGCTTCCGCCATTGAAAAGCGAATGATATCCCTTGTTTCGGATAACTACATAAGAATTTACCGCTATTATTCCGAGGGAAAGGACGGCACCGAAAAGCTGTATCTCAGGCTGCTTCTTGCCACTGATTTTATCTGCGGCATGACCGACAGCTATGCACAAAGGCTTTACCGTGAGCTTAACGGAATGGTATAGCCAAACTGACTTGTGCGGACATTTCATAAGCCTATATAAAAACCAAGAGCTGCTGCACAGTGTGCAACAGCTCCTTTTGTTATAGTTAAATAGTAATCAGCCCTTGCGGCGGTTCTCATACTTGGGTCTGCCGCCCTTGCCGTGACGGGAGGAGGATTTTCTGCGCTGGTCACGGTAATTGCCTCTTCTCTGGTCACGATCGTCCTCAAAGCGCTCGGCTCTGCCCTCATAGCGCTTGATGGTTATTTTCTGACCGTTTATCTTTGTGCCTGTCATGGAATCGAGAACGTGCTCGGTATCCGCCTCGGGCACCTCAACGGTGGTGAACTTGTCGTAAATATCTATCTTGCCGAAAGACTTTCCGGGCATTCCCGTTGCGTCAACAAGTGCGCCAAGAACGAAGTTCGGAGCAAGCCTGCTGGAACGTCCTGCGGATATCTCCAGCTTGACCTTGCCGCCCTTCTGGTATCTGCCGCCCTTGCCGCCGTTGTCACGGGGAACGGAGATGATTTCGGGAATGTTCTTTGTATCCTTTGAAAGCCTCATTCCCAGCAGTGCAACAGCGATATCCTCGGCGGAAAGTCCGCTTTCCATAAGCTTCTGCACATCTGCACGGCAGCTTTCGTATTTGCCGCTTTCCACTGCGGAAAGTATCTTTTCATTCACATGAGCCGCCTTGCGGGCAACTATCTCGTCTCTTCCGGGAAGCTCTGCACGGGCAATATCAGCCTTGATGAAGGAAGCGATATTTTTCAGCTCATAAAACTGTTTTCTGCCGCTTATAATGGTATAGGCAGCACCGCTCTTGCCTGCACGGCCTGTTCTTCCGATACGGTGGATATAATACTCGTTATCCTGGGGAAGATCATAGTTGAAAACGCAGTCAACACCCTCAACGTCAATTCCTCTTGCGGCAACATCGGTAGCGATAAGCACGTTGATGCTGCCCGACTTGAATGCGCTCAGCACCTGAGTACGGCTCGCCTGCTTCATATCACCGTGAAGTCCTGCTGCCTTGAAGCCCTTTGACACGAGAGCCTCGGTCAGCTCATCGACCATTTTCTTTGTGTTGCAGAACACCATTGAAAGCTTAGGCTCATATGCGATGAGCAGGAGCTTTAAAGCATCGGTCTTTCTGCCCATGGGCACTTCAAAATATTTCTGCTCAATGGTATCAACGGTTCTTGCCTTGCTCTCCACCTTTATGACAACAGGGTCATTCTGGTATTCCTTGGTGATAGCCATTATTGGAGGGGGCATGGTTGCTGAGAACAGCACTGTCTGGCGCTCCTCGGGGACAAAGGAAAGTATGGTCTCGATATCCTCACGGAAGCCCATATTGAGCATTTCGTCCGCCTCGTCAAGAACGATCGTGCGGAGGTTTTCAAGCTTCAGGGTCTTTCTGCCGATGTGGTCCATAACACGGCCTGGAGTGCCTACAACGATGTTTGCGCCACGTCTCAGCTCGGAGATCTGCTTGTCCATAGCAGCGCCGCCGTAAACTGCGCAGGGCTTTACCCAGGGCATATATGCGGAGAATTTTTCTATCTCCTTGCACGCCTGCATGGCAAGCTCTCTTGTGGGGCAGAGGATAAGCACCTCAACGCCGTTCTTTCCGCCTCTGGTAACGCTGACTGCGGCGGGGATACCGAAAGCGGCAGTCTTTCCCGTACCTGTGTTTGACTTTCCTACAAGATCCTTTCCCTCCAGCATTACGGGGATAGCCTTGGACTGGATCTCGGTAGCTTCGGAAAATCCCATATCCTCAACGGCTCTGAGAATTTCCTCGGGTAAATTAAGTTCGTTAAAAAGCATATAGTTCCTTTCTGAAATCGGGGATTTATCTGACACTCAGCCCGACATCAGGCATGGGCTGCGGTCAATTACTATTTATTATAACACACCGATTATATATTGTCAACGAATTTTAAAGCCGCTTTTTGTGAATTTTGTGCAGACAAGAATATCATTTTCAGGCGATTTAATCTGCTTTATTCAAATAGGAATTGTTACATTTATCCGATGCCAACGGCATATATCCCTTTTGGAGCATAAAAATCGCTGAAAAATTATGCTTTTGTGCCAAAATACGATTAGCAAAGGCTAAGCGGGCTGTCAAAAATGTTACACTATCCCAGTCTGTTTGTTAAATTTTTGACAAATTCGGTTTTTATGAATTTTTTCTCTTGATTTTTATTTCAAGTTATGTTAGAATAATATCAACGAGAAAATTCTGTCGTTTTGAGGGTGAAATATCCCCGTCGGCACGGTTTTCAACTGTATGATCGCACGCCTGAAAACGGCGGCTTTACCGAGAAAAATATCTACAGAAAGCGGGAAATGATTTATGAGCAACAAAGTCACTATTATCGGCGCTGGCAGCGTCGGATCTACCATCGCTTATAACATGGTAGTAACCGGTATCGCATCTGAGATCGTTCTGATCGATATCAACGCAAAAAAGGCTGAGGGCGAAGCAATGGATATCCTCCAGGGTGTTCCTTTCTGTTCCCCCGTATCCATCTACGCAGGCACATATGCCGATGCAAAGGGTTCCGACATCGTTATCCTTACATCCGGTATGCCCAGAAAAGCAGGTCAGTCTCGTCTTGAACTTGCTCAGGTAAACGTTGACATCACCAAGTCCATAATCCCCGAGATCGTCAAGTACGCTCCTGAGGCTGTTTATATCGTAGTAAGCAATCCTATAGATATCCTCACCTACGTATTCCACAAGTACTCGGGCCTCCCCTCCAACCAGATCATCGGTTCTGGCACAACCCTCGATACCGCTCGTCTGCGTTCCCGTCTTTCCGAGACCTTCAATATCAGCCAGCAGAACGTTCACGCTTACGTATTCGGTGAGCACGGCGATTCCTCTTTCGTTCCCTGGTCCATCGCAAACATTTCCGGTATCCCCATCAACCAGTACATCAACTGCCTCCCCGAGGGCAAGCGTCCCGTTGTTGATTACGCTGAGATCGAGGAATACACAAGAAAGTCCGGCGCTAAGATCATCGCAAGCAAGGGCGCTACATTCTATGCGATAGCTATCTCCGTATGCCACATCTGCAAGTGTCTGTTCAGCGGCATCGACACCACTCTTACCGTTTCCACAATGATGAACGGCGAGTATGGCATCAGCGATGTATGTCTCAGCACTCTGGCAACAGTTGGCCGCAAGGGCGTTGAGGGCAAGCTCATGGTTCCCCTTACCGATGACGAGATCGTTAAGCTCAGACACAGCGCTGACTGCCTGAAGGACGTTATCCACAACATCAATCTTTAATTTAAAGGACATATTCATGACAGGCGGCAGAGTGTTTTTTCACTGCCGCCCATAGTCATGTGTGCATATTTTAGTATTTATAAAATCTTTATAAAGGAGTACATACCCAATGGAATACCGTATTGAACACGATTCAATGGGCGAGGTAAAGGTTCCTGCAGACAAGTACTGGGCTGCTCAGACCGAGAGAAGCCACGAGAACTTCCTCATCGGCGTCGGCATCGAGACAATGCCCAGAGAGATCACCAAGGCATTCGGTTATCTCAAAAAGGCTGCTGCAATGGCAAATCACGCTCTCAAGCCTGAGAAAATGACCGATGAAAAGCTGGCTGCTATTTCCGAGGCTTGCGACGAAGTTATCAGCGGAAGCCTGAACGACCACTTTCCTCTCGTTGTATGGCAGACAGGAAGCGGCACTCAGTCCAACATGAACGCTAACGAAGTTATTGCCAACCGTGGAAACGAGATCGCAGGCAAGAAGCTTCTTCACCCCAATGATGATATCAACATGAGCCAGTCCTCCAACGATACCTTCCCCACAGCAATGCACATTTCCGCCGTTATTGCTATCGAGGATAAGGTCATCCCCGCTGTGGATACTCTCATCGAAACTTTCAAGAGACTTGAAAAGGAAAACGAGGGCATCGTTAAGAGCGGCAGAACTCATCTTCAGGACGCTACCCCCATCGCTTTCTCTCAGGAGATCAGCGGCTGGCGCTCCTCTCTCGAAAAGGATAAGAAGCTCCTTGAAATCGCTCTTCCCGAGCTTAAAGAGCTTGCTCTCGGCGGTACTGCCGTTGGTACAGGTCTTAACACCCCCAAGGGCTTTGACGTAAAGGTCGCAGAGGCTGTTTCCGAGCTTACAGGCAAGGATTTCAAGACTGCTCCCAACAAGTTCCACGCTCTTACAAGCAAGGACGAGATCGTATTCGCTCACGGCGCTCTCAAGGCTCTCGCCGCTGATATGATGAAGATCGCCAACGATGTTAGATGGCTGGCAAGCGGACCCAGAGACGGTCTCGGCGAGATCACTATCCCCGAGAACGAGCCCGGCTCCTCCATCATGCCCGGCAAGGTCAACCCCACTCAGTGCGAGCAGGTAACAATGGTCGCAGTTCAGGTAATGGGCAACGACGTAGCAGTTGGTATGGCTGCAAGCCAGGGCAACTTCGAGCTGAATGTTTTCATGCCCGTATGCGCTTACAACTTCCTCCAGTCCGCAAGACTTCTTGCTGAATCCATCACTTCCTTCAACAAGAATTGCGCTGTCGGAATCAAGGCAAACAAGGATAAGATGCACCACAACCTGCACAACTCTCTTATGCTGGTAACAGCTCTCAACCCCTACATCGGATACGAGAACGCAGCTAAGACCGCAAAGAAGGCATTCAAGGACAACATCTCCCTTAAGGAAGCCTGCGTAGAGCTTGGTTTCCTCACCGCTGAAAAGTTTGACGAGGTATTCCACCCCGAACAGATGATATAAAAAACGAAAGGATAAAAGCTATGGTTTACAGTTACTATCCGGGCTGCACTCTGAAAAACAAGGCACAGGACCTTGACAGATATGCCCGTCTTTCCGCACAGGCGCTGGGAATCACGCTTGAGGAAATCGAAAACTGGCAGTGCTGCGGCGGCGTTTATCCGATGGCAAAGGACGAGATCGCTACCAAGCTTTCCTCCGTCAGAGCACTTGCCGACGCCAAAGCACACGGCAGAGACTTAATAACTCTCTGCTCTGCCTGTCATAACGTTCTCAAGCAGGTCAACAATGATATGCTCACCGATGAGGACATCTGCACAAGAGCAAACAATTATCTGAAGCTCGATGAAGAATATCACGGCGAGACCAAGGTAGTTCATTACCTTGAAATGCTCCGTGATGTTGTAGGCTTCGATACCCTGAAGTCCAAGGTGGTAAATCCCCTTACAGGCAAGAAGATAGGTGCTTACTACGGCTGCCTGCTCCTCCGCCCCGGCAAGGTTCTTCAGATGGACGACCCCGAAAATCCCAAGATCATGGAAGACTTTATCCGTGCTCTGGGCGCTGAACCCGTTATCTACCCCATGAGAAACGAGTGCTGCGGCGGTTACGTTTCCATCGAGGACAAGGCTGCTGCCGAAAGCAGAAGAAACATCGTTGCTGCAAGTGCAGCAGGCTTTGAGGCTGAGATGATGATAACTGCTTGTCCTCTTTGTATGTACAACCTCAAGAAGAACGACAGCAACGTTCCCGTTTACTATTTCACCGAGCTTCTCGCTGAGGCTCTCGGCGTAAAGGACTAAGGAGGCACGACGATGGATAAAAAAGAAGAAATCCTCAGCATAAGCGGCGTTAATGTCCGTAAATGTATGCGCTGCGGCAAATGCTCAGGCACCTGCCCCTCCTACGACAAGATGGAATATCATCCTCACCAGTTCGTATATATGGTTGAGTCCGGCAATATCGAGCCTCTTCTCAAGAGCGAGTCACTTTATATGTGCCTTTCATGCTTTGCGTGTGTCGAAAGATGTCCCAGAGGCGTTGAGCCCGCAAAGGTAGTAGAGGCTGTAAGACTTGCGGCTATCAGACAGAAGGGCTGCAACCATCTCAAGGCAAATCAGGTTCCGGAACTTATTGACGAGGATACTCCTCAGCAGCTCCTTGTCAGCGCATTCCGTAAATACAGTAAATAAGGAGGAGAAAAATCAATGCATAGAATAGGCGTATTTGTATGCCACTGCGGTACCAACATCGCTGCTACCGTTGACGTCAAGCAGGTTGCTGAAGCCATGAAGCAGGAGCCCGGCGTAGTCTTCTCCACAGATTATCAGTATATGTGTTCCGAAGGCGGTCAGACAATGATCCAGGATACTATCAGGGATCAGAAGCTCACAGGCGTTGTTGTCTGCTCATGTTCACCCCGTATGCACGAGGCTACATTCAGAAAGGCTGCCGCTAAAGCAGGTCTTAACTCTTACATGGTAGAAATTGCCAATATCCGTGAGCAGTGCTCCTGGATACACAAGGATATCATGTCCGCTACAGAAAAGGCTATAATCCTTGCACGTACAGCAGTTGCAAAGGTTCAGCTCAACGCTCCCCTCATCGCAGGCGAAAGCCCTGTTACCAAGCGTGCCCTCGTTATCGGCGGCGGTATCGCAGGTATGCAGACTGCTCTTGATATCGCTGAGGCAGGCTTCGACGTTGATATCGTTGAGAAGCAGCCCACTATCGGCGGAAAGATGACCCAGATCGACAAGACCTTCCCTACCCTCGACTGCGCATCCTGTATCCTTACTCCTAAGATGGTTGACTGCTCACAGAATGAGAAGATCCACATCTACGCATACAGCGAGGTTGCTGAGGTTTCGGGCTTCGTAGGAAACTTCACCGCCAAGATCAGAAAGAAAGCCCGTTTCGTTGATGCTACCAAGTGCACAGGCTGCGGCGTCTGCACAGAAAAGTGCCCTCAGAAGAAGGTACCCAACGAGTTCAACATGGGCTTCAATAACAGACGTGCTATCTACATTCCTTTTGCTCAGGCAGTTCCCAAGGTAGCTACCATTGACCCCAACTACTGCACAATGCTCAAGACAGGCAAGTGCGGCGTTTGCTCCAAGGTATGCTCCGCTGGCGCTATCGACTACACTCAGAAGGACGAGATCATTGAGGAAAAGTACGGCGCAATCGTTGCTGCTACCGGTTACAACCCCATCAATATCGACAAGTACGATGAGTTCGCATACTCCCAGAGCAAGGACGTTATCACCTCTCTCGAGCTTGAAAGACTTATGAATGCCGCAGGTCCTTCCAACGGTACACTCGTAAGACCTTCCTACCTGGACAAGCAGGACGACCACAGAGCTCACCCCAAGACCATCGTTTTCGTTCAGTGCGTAGGCTCCAGATCGGACGACGGCTGCGGAAAGCCCTACTGCTCCAAGATCTGCTGTATGTACACCGCTAAGCACGCAATGCTTATCAGAGAAAAATATCCCGATACAAACGTTTATGTATTCTACATTGATGTCCGTACTCCCGGTAAGCTCTTCGATGAGTTCTACCGCAGAGCTGTTGAACAGTACGGCGTTCACTACATAAAGGGTATGGTCGGAAAGGTTTCCCCCAGACCTGACGGAAATCTTGATGTTCAGGCATCTGACCTTATCGCTAACGAGCAGCTCCATATCAACGCTGATCTGGTAGTTCTCGCAACCGCTATCGAGCCTGACAAGTCCGCCCGTTCCGTAGCTACAATGCTCAGAGCAAGTATGGATACCAACGACTTCTTCACCGAGGCTCATGCAAAGCTTCGTCCCGTAGAAAGCCCTACAGCAGGCGTATTCCTCTCAGGCGTATGCCAGGGCCCCAAAGATATCCCCGAGACCGTTTCTCAGGCCAGCGCTGCTGCTGCCAAGGTAATCGGACTCCTTGCAAAGGACAAGCTCACAGGCAACCCCTGCGTTGCTCACTCCGACGAGCTTATGTGCAACGGCTGCTCTTCCTGCGAGAAGGTTTGTCCTTACGGTGCTATCACATATTCCGACAAGGAATTCAGACAGCCTGACAGAACAACGGCTATCCGCCGTGTAGCTTCCGTAAACGAGGCTGTATGCCAGGGCTGCGGCGCTTGTACAGTTGCCTGCCCGTCCGGAGCTATGGATCTTAAGGGCTTCTCCAATAAACAGATTATGGCGGAGGTAGATGCAATATGCAAGTAAATGAAAACAAAGAATTCAAGCCTCTGATCGTGGCTTTCTGCTGCAACTGGTGCTCATATGCGGGCGCTGACCTCGCAGGTACCAACAGACTCAACTACCCTGCCGATGTCAAGATCATACGTGTTCCCTGCTCCTGCCGTGTAAACCCCATGTTTATCCTCCGTGCCTTCCAGAGAGGCGCTGACGGCGTTATCATGTGCGGCTGCCACCCCGGAGACTGCCACTACACTTCCGGCAACTACTTTGCAAGAAGAAGAATGACCCTTCTGTTCTCCATGCTCGACTTCATGGGTATCGAGAAGGAAAGAACCCGTGTTGAATGGGTATCCGCTGCGGAGGGTGCAAAGTTCGCCGCTACAATGAACGAGTTCGTTGAGACTGTTACCAAGCTCGGCGAAAACAAGAGATTGGAGGATCTGAGATGCAAGAAGCAGTAATCAAGCGCGCTAAAGAGCTTCTGGCAGACGGCACTGTTAACCGTGTTGTAGGCTGGAAAGCAGGCGAATTTGCTTACGATACCACCCCTGCCGTTTTCACATCGGCTGAGGAGCTGGACGCAGGCTTCATTTACAACGATTTCTGTGCGCCTAACCTTTCTAAGTACCTGGTAAAGGAATCCCGCAAGGAGGGCAAGCTCCTGGTATTCCTCAAGCCCTGCGATACATACAGCTTCAATCAGCTCCTTAAAGAGCACAGGATCCTCCGTGACAACGTTTATATCATCGGCGTTGAGTGCACAGGCAAGGTTGACGCTGATACCGTTAAGTCCAAGGGTATCAAGGGTATCACAGGCATGGAGAGCGACGGCGAGACCGTTACTATCCACACTCTTTACGGCGACAAGACAATGCCCAAGACCGAAACTCTCGGCGACAAGTGCAAGACCTGCAAAAGCAAGAAGCACGTTATCTTCGATGAGATGATCGGCAACGACGGCGAAGTAAATACCGACGGCGCACGCTTTGAGCTTGTTGAAAAGCTGGAAGCAATGACTCCCGACGAGCGCTACAACTTCTGGAGAGGCGAGCTTTCCAAGTGCATCCGCTGCAACGCATGCAGAAATGTATGTCCTGCCTGCACCTGCGAAAACTGCGTATTCGATAACCCCAACTCCGGTATCGCTCAGAGAGCCGCTACCGACTCCTTTGAGGAGAATATGTTCCACCTTATCCGTTCCTTCCACGTTGCGGGCAGATGCACAGACTGCGGCGAATGTACAAGAGTTTGTCCTCAGAACATTCCCCTGCACCTCATCAACCGCAAGTACATCAAGGATATCAACGAATTCTACGGCGATTATCAGGCAGGTTCGGATCTTGAGACCCGTGCTCCTCTTAACGCTTACACATTCGGCGACTGCGAACCCAACATTGTATATAAAAGAGGAGGTAACGAATAATGTTCAAGCTTCCTATAGATAAACTTGACGCACTTTTTGCGGCTGTGGCTTCCGCAAGCACACTTTATCTCCCCGTTGACGGCAATGACGGCAGGGCAAGCTACAAGAAATGGTCCGAGGGCACAAAGATGAGCAAGGCTCTCAACACAGTAAGAAGCGCCAAGGACTTCTTCTTCCCCCAGACCCAGAACCTCTGCGACTTCAATGTCAAGGGTCAGAACATCGAGATCATCGACAACAGAACCGAGAGCGAGGATTTCGTAGTATTCGGCGTTCGTGCCTGCGATGCAAGAAGCTTCACCATTCTGGACAAGGTTTTCCTTGCAGACCCTGTTGACAGCTACTATGCTACCCGCCGTGAGCACGGAACCATCGTTACAATGGCTTGCACCGAGCCTGAGGAAAACTGCTTCTGCGGCGTGTTCGGCATCGACGCTGCTGCTCCCGAGGGAGACGCTGCCTGCTGGACCACTGAGGACGCTGTTTACATTCAGGCAAACACCGAAAAGGGCGAGAAGTTCATCGAGTCCGTAAAGTCCCTCCTTACCGAGTGCGGCAGCGAGGCTGTTGACGCTCAGAAGGCTGAGACAAAGAAGATCCTCGAAAAGCTCCCCTTCGCAAATGTTTCCACCGATTATTTCAGAAAGAACACTCTTCTCGATATCTTCAATTCCGATAAGTGGGCAAAGCTTTCCGAGTCCTGCCTTGGCTGCGGAACCTGCACATTCGTTTGCCCCACCTGCCAGTGCTACGATATCAAGGACTATGACACAGGCCACGGTATCAAGCGCTACAGAACCTGGGACAGCTGTATGTACTCCGACTTCACAAAGATGGCTGCTGCCAACTCCAGAAATACCCAGCTCCAGCGTTTCAGACAGCGCTTCATGCACAAGCTGGTTTATTTCCCCGACAACAACAACGGCGAGTTCGGCTGCGTAGGCTGCGGACGCTGCCTGTCCAGATGCCCCATTTCCATGAATATCATTAAGGTCATCAAGAATTTCGGAGAGGAGTAATAAAATAATGCTGAATGAAACTTTGATCCCCAGAATCGGCGTTGTTACTGATATCCGTCAGGATACTCCCGACGTCAAGACATTCAGAGTTGTCGGCACAGACGGAAAGAAGCTCTTTGAGCATATCCCCGGTCAGTGTGCGATGCTCTCTGTTCCCGGTGTAGGCGAGGGTATGTTCTCCATCACCTCCTCCCCCACCAACGAAGAATATATGGAATTTTCCATCAAGAAGTGCGGCTGCCTTACATCATGGCTCCACATGATGGACGTTGGCCAGCAGATCACAGTAAGAGGCCCCTACGGAAACGGCTTCCCTGTTGAGACTGACTTCAAGGGCAAGAACCTTCTGTTCATCGCAGGCGGTATCGGTCTTGCTCCTCTGCGCTCCGTTATCAACTATGTACGTGACAAGCGTGAGAATTACGGCACCGTTCAGATCATCTACGGTTCCCGTTCCAAGGACGACCTGGTAGATTATCAGGAGATCATCAACGAGTGGATGGCTGACGACGGCATCGAAGTCAACCTCACCATCGACCGTGAGCAGGAAGGTTGGGACGGCCACGTTGGATTCGTTCCCAACTACGTTAAGGAGCTTAACCCCGACATCACAAAGACTGTTGTAATGTGCGGACCTCCTATCATGATCAAGTTCACACTCGGCGGTCTGAAGGAACTGGGCTTCAACGAGACCCAGGTATTCACTACCATGGAGCTGAGAATGAAGTGTGCGATCGGCAAGTGCGGCAGATGCAACATCGGCAACAAGTATGTCTGCAAGGACGGCCCCGTATTCAGATTTGACCAGCTCAGCGAGCTGCCTAACGAATATTGATTAAGGAGTGAATTTCAAGATGGAAAAAATGGTAAACATCTATCTGTTCGGCAAGCAGTACACAGTTCCTGCAAGCCTTACAATCATGAAGGCTATGGAATATGCCGGATATCAGCTTATCAGAGGCTGCGGATGCAGAAACGGCTTCTGCGGCGCTTGTGCAACTATCTACAGAGTAAAGGGCGATCCCGAGCTCAAGACCTGTCTCGCATGTCAGACCCAGGTTCAGGAGAATATGTACATCGCTACCCTGCCTTTCTTCCCCCTCGTAAAGCAGATCTACGATATCAACAATATCCCTACCACACAGGCTGTTATGATGCAGCTTTATCCTGAGATCTACAGCTGCGTAGGCTGCAATGCCTGCACAAAGGCTTGTACTCAGAAGCTCAACGTTATGCAGTACATCGCATACGCTCAGAGAGGCGATTTCGCTAAGTGCGCAGAAGAGTCCTTTGACTGCGTAATGTGCGGCGTTTGCTCCTCCAGATGCCCCGCAGGCATCTCTCATCCTCAGGTCGGAATGCTTGCAAGAAGAATCAACGGCAAGTACCTTATGCCCAAGTCCCAGCACCTTGAGGACAGAGTTAAGGAGATCCATAACGGTGATTTCAAGGAATTCCTTGACACTCTTATGGCTGAATCTGATGAGCAGCTTCAGGAACGCTACAATAACAGAGATATTGAAAAGTAAGGGAGGCGCCGTAAATGTACACTAATGAAGAAATGCTTGCCTCTATTAAGAAGGTTGAAGCAAACAGAGCTGCAAATGCAGCATATGAGCCTGCAAGAATGACCGCTGAGCAGAAGGACGAGGTCCTCAAGACCTACCACCCCGACTACATCGAGTCTCAGTTCGAGGATCTTAAGATCGGCCCCAACAAGGGCGAGAAGGTTCCTCACGAGCTGGCTGCTCTTCTCCAGGCTAACAGCCGTATCGATCCCTCCAAGATCGACCTTGAGCACCCCAAGTACGATGTTGACGTTCTCATCATCGGCGGCGGCGGAGCAGGTTCTTCCGCAGCTATCGAGGCTCACAACGGCGGCGCTAACGTAATGATCGTTACCAAGCTCCGTATCGGCGATGCAAACACCATGATGGCTGAGGGCGGTATCCAGGCTGCTGATAAGCCCAACGATTCCCCCGCTATCCACTACATTGACGCTTACGGCGGAGGTCACTTCAAGGGCAAGCATGAGCTGGTTTACAAGCTCGTTAACGAAGCTCCCGACGCTATCAAGTGGCTCAATGAGCTGGGCGTTGAATTTGATAAGGCTCCCGACGGAACCATGATAACCACCCACGGCGGCGGAACCTCCAGAAAGAGAATGCACGCCTGCAAGGACTACTCCGGCGCAGAGATCATGAAGACTCTCCGTGACGAAGTTCTCAACAGACAGATCCCCGTTGTTGACTTTACCGCTGCTATCGAGATCATCCTCGACGATCAGGGCAAGGCAGCAGGTGCTGTTCTCATGAACATGGAGACCAAGGAGATCATGGTAGCTAAGGCTAAGACCGTTATCATCGCAACAGGCGGTGCAGGTCGTCTCCATTACCAGGGCTTCCCCACCTCCAACCACTACGGCGCAACCGCAGACGGACTTGTTCTTGCATACCGTGCAGGCGCTAAGCTCCTCTACGCTGATTCTCTCCAGTACCACCCCACAGGCGCAGCATTCCCCGAGCAGATCTTCGGCGCTCTCGTAACTGAGAAGGTTCGTTCCCTCGGTGCAAAGCTCGTTAACGTTGACGGTGAAGTATTCATGCACCCCCTGGAGACCCGTGATATCTGCGCATCCTCTATCATCAGAGAGTGCAAGGCAAGACACAAGGGCATCAGCACAGGCGACGGTGAAGGCGTATGGCTCGATACTCCTATGATCGAACTCAAGAACGGCGAGGGCACTATCGAAAAGAGAATCCCCGCAATGCTCAGAATGTTCATGGAGTACGGCATTGATATCCGTAAGGAACCCATCATCGTATATCCTACCCTCCACTACCAGAACGGCGGTATCGACATCACCGATGACGGCATGAGCGGCATTGAGAACCTCTACGTTGCAGGTGAGGCTGTCGGCGGTATCCACGGCAGAAACAGACTTATGGGCAACTCCCTCCTGGACGTTATCGTATTCGGCAGAAACGCAGGAAGAAGCGTTGCAGCTAAGTACAAGGACGTTACAGTTGGCAAGCTCACACTTGACCACGTAAACAAGTTCGCTGAGGAAATGAAGGAAGCTGGCATCGTTACCGATGTTGTTTCTCCCAAGCTTCTCCCCGACTACGCAAGAAGAGCTAACTGATAAGTAAATTTTCTGTTAAAAAATAGTTTTTTGACTATGATTTTTCGAAAATTTGTAGTATAATTTTAAAGGCACTTTCAAACCCCTGCAATTTTTGCGGGGGTTTGTAATGTGTTTGTGTGTTTTTTTCGGGATAGTCCGATTTAGGCATGATTTCCTGCTTTTCTATCGTGTTTTAATCGGAATGTCCTCAATATTATGTTTGGAGGTCAAACCCTATGAGTTTATTCGGCGGCGTGATATCCATTACAGGTATCACATTCCTGATGTTCATCATCTTTATCGTCGCAGGTCTGGGCTATCTTCTTGGCCGTGTAACGATAAAGGGCGTTTCTCTCGGAACAGCAGGTGTATTCATCGTAGCTCTTCTCATCGGCGCATTCTGCTTTGCAAGTGAAGGAAGCAATCTGGTAACAACATTTGCGCTCAATAACGGAGAGCCTGCGGAGTTCTCAAAGAACTTCCTCAAGATCATCGAAAATCTCGGACTTATCATGTTTGTTACATCAGTTGGCTTTATCGCAGGCCCCAACTTCTTCTCAAGCTTAAAGAAGAACTTCAAGTCCTATGCGCTCCTCTCGCTCGTAATCATCATACTGGGCGGTATCACAGCGCTTTTCTGCATCAAGGTCCTTGGCTGCGGCACTGCAATGGCAGTAGGTCTGCTTTCAGGTGCACTTACCTCCACACCCGCATTCTCCGCCGCAAAGGATACTCTCAGCTCGGTTTACAGCGATACTCCCGATGCAATATCCGCTTTTGAGGATATCGTAACAGTAGGTCACGGTATCGCATACCTCTTCGGCGTTGTAGGCGTTGTTCTCTTTGTTCAGATCGTTCCCAAGCTCCTCAAGGCTGATATTGACGCAGAAAGAGCAAAGATCGCATCTGTAAGCACCGGCAAGTCCAGAAATGAGGGCAAGAAGCTTTTCGATATCGACAACTTCGGTCTTGCAGCATTTGCTATCGCAGTTGTTATCGGTATTTTCGTAGGCGGCATCAAGATCCCTATGGGTCAGTCCACCTTCTCTCTGGGAACCACAGGCGGCTGCCTGCTTTCCTCTCTTGTTATCGCACACTTCGGTCACTTCGGACCTCTCTCAATGAAGCCTGAAAAGCGTATGCTTGAGATCTTCCGTGAGTTCGGTCTTATGGCATTCCTTATCGGCGCAGGTATCCCCGGCGGCGCAAGCTTCGTAAAGTACTTCCAGCCCATCTACTTCTTAGAGGGTGCGCTCATGACTATCGTTCCCATGGTAGTCGGCTTTATTATTGCAAAGTACGTTATCAAGCTTCCCCTCTTCAACAACCTGGGCGGTATCACAGGCGGTATGACTTCTACCCCTGCACTCGGAACCCTTATCAATGTTGCAAAGACCGATGATGTAGCTTCCGCATATGCAGCTGCATACCCCATCGCTCTTATCGCAGTTGTACTGGTTTCACAGTTCATCATCGTACTGTTCCCCGATCAGCTTTCCGTAATAGGAATGTGATCTTATAACACAAACCAAGGCGTCTGTGCTGCAATGCAGTGCAGGCGCTTTTTTTATGAAAAAATTACCTGATGAATAATACTTCCTGCAAAATTTATACTATTCATAAAAGTAAATTGAAAGGATATGCTTTTATGAATACAAGAAAAATACTGCTTTGCGTGACAGCTTTGTCAATGCTTTCCTCAACACTTACAGCCTGCGGACAGAAAAATGACAGCGCCGCAGATAACAATACTGTGGGTCAGTCGGGCACTGCCAAGAAAACCACAATAAGATTTCTGAACTTCAAGCCCGAGGTAGCTTCCGTTTATGACGAGGTAGCCGCAAAATACAAGGAAGAAACAGGCAACACTCTTATCGTGGAAACTGCCGCAAACAATACCTATGAGCAGACCCTCAGCGCAAAGATGTCCACATCGGAAGCACCCACCATATTCCAGATTAACGGCCCCAGAGGATACGCAAACTGGCGTGACTACTGCCTTGACCTGACCGACAGCGACATTTACAAGCACCTTACCGACAAGACCGCAGCCGTTTCGACCAACGGAATGACATACGGTATCCCCTACACCGTGGAGGGTTACGGCATAATTTACAATGACGAGATAATTGAACGGTACTTTGCCCTTGACAGCCGAACCACCGACTTTGTTTCCATGGATGAGGTAAACTCCTTTGATAAACTCAAAATGCTGGTGGAGGATATGCAGGCAAATGCCGATGCTCTGGGAATAAAGGGCGTGTTTGCGGCAACCTCTCTTAAATCGGGCGATGACTGGCGCTGGACAACTCATCTGGCTAATGTGCCCATTGCCTATGAGTTTGAGAAAAACGACATCGACCTGACAGGCAGCGGTATCGGCAAAATAAACTTCGACTACAGCGATAATTTCAGAAACATCTTTGACCTTTATATCAACAACTCAACCGTTGACAGAAAAATGCTCGGCTCAAAGATAACCGACGAATCCATGGCGGAATTTGCCCTCGGTCAGTGCGCAATGGTGCAGAACGGCAGCTGGGCATGGTCGCAGATAAGCGGCATTCAGGGCAACGTTGTTTCGGAGGATAACATCAAAATGCTGCCTATCTATACAGGCATCGAGGGCGAGGAAGAGCAGGGACTTTGCATCGGTACGGAAAATTACCTCTGCATCAATTCCACTGCAAAGCCCGAGGAGCAGCAGGCGGCAAAGGATTTCCTTTTCTGGCTCTATTCCAGCAAAACAGGCAAGGATTTTGCAGTAAATAAGCTGGGCTTTATCGCTCCCTTTGACACATTCACAGATGATGAAAAGCCTGCCGACCCTCTCAGCCGTGAGGTGCTCAGGTGGATGGACAAGGAGAATATCCGCAGCATTCCCTGGAGCTTCACCGTGTTCCCCAGCCAGACCTTCAAGGACGACTTCGGTGCAGCGCTTCTCCAGTATGCTCAGGGCAGCAGGGACTGGGAATATGTCCGTGAGACCGTGATAACCTCGTGGGAAAATGAAAGCTCGGCACTGAGCTGACACTTATCGACATTACCGAAAGGAGATTTTGCAATGAAGAAAAATCTTCCGAGATATTTTCCCCTGTTCGTCCTGCCGACCTTTGCGGCGTTTGTTATGGCATTCATTATCCCCTTTATCATGGGAATATGGCTGTCTTTCTGCAAATTTACCACCGTAAGCAACGCAAAATGGAGCGGACTTGACAACTACAGGCGGGCATTTTCCAACAGCGATTTCACAAACGCACTGTGGTTCACGGTAAAATTCACCGTTGTATCGGTCATAACCGTAAATGTCTTTGCGTTCCTGCTGGCTCTGCTGCTGACCAAGAGCATAAAAGGCACAAACATTTTCCGAACAATATTTTTTATGCCGAACCTCATCGGCGGCATAGTGCTGGGATATATCTGGAACCTTATCATAAACGGCGTGCTGGCAATATTCGGCGTGGATATCACATTCAAGGCCGAATACGGCTTCTGGGGACTGGTGATACTCACAAACTGGCAGCTTATCGGCTATATGATGGTCATTTATATCGCAGGACTGCAGAATATCCCCCGTGACCTGAACGAAGCGGCTGAAATTGACGGTGCTTCCCACGGACAGATACTGCGGAAGATAACCATTCCCATGGTTATGCCCTCTGTGACCATATGCACATTCCTCACGCTGACCAACTCATTCAAGCTTTTTGACCAGAACCTTGCCCTCACCGCAGGCGCTCCCGGACGTGAGACTGCAATGCTGGCGCTGGATATCTACAACACATTTTACGGCAGAACGGGCTGGCAGGGCGCAGGTCAGGCAAAGGCGGTCATTTTCTTTGCTATCACAGCTGTTATCGCCTTTGTGCAGCTTAAGATCACAAGCCGTAAGGAGGTGCAGTCATGAAAAAGAGCAGAGCGGGAACGTTCATTCTGCTGATATTTCTCTCCGCAGTTTTCCTGTTTCCTATATTTGTGGTGTTTCTCAATTCATTCAAGACCAAATTCAGCATTATGGGAAGCCCCTTCAGCTTCCCAACTGCCGACACCTTTGCAGGGCTTGAAAACTACCGCACAGGCATACAAAGCGCAGGCATCATCGGCTCATTCGGCCGCTCGGTGTTCATCACAGTCCTGAGCGTGGCTGCCATAGTGTTTTTCACCTCCATGACCGCATGGTATCTGGAGCGGGAACGCTCAAAGGTCAGCAGGGTAATAAGCAGCCTGTTCGTCTTTTCAATGATAGTGCCGTTCCAGATGGTAATGTACACCATGACCTACGTTGTGACGAAAATACACTTCAACAATCCTTTGGGAATTATCATAGTGTATCTGGGCTTCGGCTCTGGGCTGTCGGTGTTTATGCTTTCGGGCTTTGTGAAAAGCATTCCCTTTGAGCTGGAGGAATCCGCCGAAATTGACGGCTGCACACCCGTTCAGACATTTTTCAGGATAGTTTTCCCTATCCTCAAGCCCACAGCCATAACCGTTGCCATTCTGAACGCCATGTGGATATGGAACGATTATCTGCTTCCCTACCTGATACTCGGCAGCAGATACAAGACCCTGCCTGTGGCGATACAGATAGCAATGCAGGGCGCATACGGCTCAGTCAACTGGGGCGGATTTATGGCAATGCTTGTGCTTGCCATTGTGCCAATAATAGTGTTTTACCTTTTCTGCCAGCGTTACATCATCGAGGGTGTTATCGCAGGGGCGGTAAAGGGATAAAAATTCAGCATCAAAGCAGGAAAAATATGCTTTGGTGCTGTTTGCCTTTGCGTCAGAAAAGCGCCTCATTGACACGCTCACATAAAAGTGTTATAATTTAAAGCGACAAATTGAAATACTGATACTAATCTTCAATCAACCTACAGACAAATCCTCGGCTGAAATAAGCCCATTCTTCGTCAAGCTCCCTTGCCGGGCGGCAAGCCCGCCTGCGGTCACTTTCCTAGACTGGTCTTATTTCATCTGTCGGCTTTGCCTATAGAACGATTGAAGATTAGTATGAGAAAGGATAAATGGCTGTGACATAACACTGAAATAACACAAAAAGGCTGAATATCATGCGGTTTAAAGTGCATGATATTCAGCCTTTATTTATGTTTTGATAATTATGAAAGCCCAAGTATCGACTTTATCTCATCGGTCAGCTTTTGGGCTGCCTTTTCGTGAGTAGCCTCGGTGGGGTGCCAGTCAGCGGCATAGCCGTCAGCCTGATTCTGTACATCAAACTTCATTGCGCTCACCTTGGTATCGCCTGTTTTCTCGGTGTATTCACTTACAGCATACTCGATGAACGGATAAAGCCTGTCGCCCATAATGCCAAGGGTGCAGATTATCTGGGCCTCGCTGTTGTGAGAACGTACTTCCTCGATGAACTGCTCATACGCTTCCGCATATTCCATTGCCTTTTCATCGTCGCCCTTGCAGTAGGAGTCATCGTTGGTGCCGAGGTTTATAACGATAACATCCGGAACGAAGCTGTTGAAATCCCATTCCTTGTCCTGAACAAGGAAATCGCCGCTCTTGCTTCCGTATGACCTGCCAAGCTTTGCATAGTAAGGCGGAACGGTCTGCTGGGTCTGCTTCTGACCGTTATCGGTGTAGCCCGAGATAATTCCGTGACCGCTGAATGAAACAACGCTCCAGTCAGCGTCAAGATTTTCGGCTGTTTTGAAAGCATAGGTCTTTGTGGCATTTTCGGTAGCGGTGGAGAAATGATGCTCCTTTACCTCATCATCAACGCCGTAGCCGCAGGTGATGGAGTCGCCGATAAATTCAATTTTCAGGTCCTTTGGAGCGGTGGGCTGTATGCCGCCTGTGCATTCAGCGTCAATGCTCTTTATGCCGAAGGTGCTGTTTGCGGACTCGGAAAGCTTGATGATACGTACAACAGTCTCCGCCTCGGCATCGGACGAGAATATCTCATAGGTCTTTTCAGGCTCGGTAACAAGCTCGTCCATGGTGAGCTTGCCGTTTACATAAACTGCAAAGCGGGCTTCATTTCCGCTGTTCTGAGCAGTGCCCGCACCGCTGTCTCCCACAATGGTAACGGAAGCCTTTGTTCCCGTGAAGCTGAACTCCACGCCCGAAGCGGAATGGACTACCCAGAGAGTGCCGTCATCGGCAAGGTAGTTTCTTCCCAGCAGCTTTACGTTGGAGCTGTCTGCGGTAAAGGTCTTTGCGGAAAGGGTGTCCTCCTGCACGGATGTATCCGCCTCGGCAGATGTTCCGTCAGCAGCTCCGCAGGCTGTTCCTGCCAGCATAACAAGCGATGTAAGGATTCCAAACATAGTTTTAGCGTTCATTTTATTTCCCCCAAGTGTGATTTGTTTTATTGTAGCATATTTTGAGGGTCGTGTCAATCATGAATGATCTTTATGCTATATACAACAAATTGTCAGAAAGCAAATATATTACATTTGTTTGACATCAATATTGACAGTTATCTTGTCTCGTGATATAATGTGTTGTAATTATTTATAAAGATATTTTAACGTTTAAACACAAAAGGGGTACCATATATGTACATCAATTTAACAATAGGCATTATACCTTTTCTTATTTCATTCGCCATTATAATAGCATTAAATATCATAAAGTTTAACGCAGAAATAAAAAGCGCTCAGAAATACCCACTTTTAAGGTCATTTATTCAATTTGCAGTATTTTATGTAACTGTCTCTGTCAAAAACGGTCAAATACTGGAGACTGAATCTACAATAGCACTTGTTGATTTTCTTATATTGTTATCGTCAATATTGCTTTATTTGTAATCTGCGGTTCAGGTGTTAACATTTGTTCTGCTGCTTATCAGATACAAAAAAAGCGACAATCCCCAAAGCATCACTCTTTCATCTCTCCCAAAGCTGTTTTCATACCGGTACAGAAGCCTTGTTTCGGTGTTCAGGGAAAATAACAGCGACAAAAGGACATATCTTCAGAGGTTAAAGGTCATCATCATTCCCGCCGTCACATTCACTTTCATGTACTTCATTTACGGCGTGTATGAAACCTATTTTGCCAATATGAGCGAGTGGAAGTTCATATTTATGGACATACTTCCCCCGTCTCTTATAATATTGGCTATTCTCATACTGCTTTCATGCGGTGCTGCATATTTTATCAAGGGAAAAAATCTTGATTTTATGGCAATGATGCTCACAGCTTTATGTGTGATTTCATATATCCAGAACGCTTTCCTCAACGTCAGCACATTTATCAACGGTACTCAGGAAAATGCTTCAGATACGTTAACAGGCATAAATCTGCTGTTGTGGCTCGGTATTATTGCCCTTATACCCTACATTATCTACTGCTGCTATAATAAAAGCATGAAGAACATACTTCGTATCTGCTCGGCTGCCACAGGTCTGCTGCTCATTATGCAGGGTTCTGCTCTGTCGTATATGATGATAAACGGTCTTTCAGAAAAGCAATCCCGTGAAAAAACAGGCTACACCCTGAGCGGTGCGGAGCAGTACGAGGTATCGTCAAACGAAAACGTCATCGTCTTTATAATGGATACCTATTATTCAGGCTTTTTTGATGAATGGCTGGAAAATCACCCCGAATATTATGATACGCTTTCGGACTTTATTTATTTTGACGATGTAAACAGTGAGGTACTTCACACAGCCCTTTCTATGCCCTCACTTCTTACCGCCCATGAGCAGGACTACACAATAAGCCTTGTTGAATCAGACAAAAACTGCTGGAACAGCGATGAAGCAAACTTTTTCTACGGCAGTATGCACGATAATGGCTACACAGTAAGATTATATACAGACAACGACAAATATTCAGGCGATGCTGAAAATATGCTGGGCAAAATTGATAATGTGTATGAATACAAAGCAACATTTACCTCACAGAAGCTTTTGACATACTTATCACTTACAAAGCTCTCAGCATATAAATATCTGCCGCTTTCTCTGAAGAATATTTTCTATATCTCCGATTCATATCTTATAAATCAATACACTACAAGCAATTCAGATGCAGATAATCTTGATCTCAGCAACTGGGAACAATCTTCACAGACAGCTAAAAGCAGAGGAATAGACTTTTATAACTTTGATTATTACAACTCATTGAAGAAAGGACTTTCTACCACCGACAAGAAGCTTTGCATCTTCCAGCATATCCACGGAATGCACACACCATATATATCAGTCCACAACAATTTCGTTGAACCTCGTGCGGACATTGATATGAATGTTGCTCAGGAGGGCTGCATGGAGATATTCACAAACTATATTTCCCAGCTCAAAGAGATAGGCGTGTATGACAACAGCACAATAATCCTTACAGCAGATCACGGTATGCCGTCGTCTATCGACATCGGATCGCCGATAATGCTTGTAAAGCCCCAAAGCAGGACAAGCGACCGCCTGGTGATAAATTCCGCTCCCGGCAATTTGCAGACCGATCTGCTCCCTACAATTCTTGACAGCATAGGTCTTGAACATAAGCCGCTGGAATATTCTCTGATGGAAATAGACGAAGATATGCAGCGTGAAAGGGCTCTGAGAATGTTAGGCTACTCATTTGACTTTCCTGATGTTCCGAAATGTGAAGCAATCGGCTCATCCCGATATAACAGCTATGATGAATACAAATATACAGGTAGATATTCAAAAACAGATTTTAACAGCATCGAGCCTACAAAATATCCTATAACCGATTACTGGTGGTAATATTCTTTGGCATATACCAGAATTATTACATTTATTTGACATCAATATTGACACTTATTTTTTAATATGGTATAATGATATTGCTTTTTGATTAAAAACACACTTTCACTTTTAAAGAGGTCATAAACTATGCAAATAAGCCTGATAGCGGGGTTCATACCGTTTCTCTTATCCTTTGCTGTTATAATATTATCGAATGTCTTAAAATTCAGCCCAGAAATAAAAAGCGCACAAAAATATCCCCTGCTAAGGTCATTTGTGCAGCTTGTAATTTTTTACATCACCGCATCAATGGAAAATGCGGAAATACTGGATAATGAATGCCTGATAGCGCTGAACAGTTTTCTTGTGCTGCTTTCAGCGATATTGCTTTATTGTTCGTTTGCCGTTCAGGCGGCAGCTTTCGTTATACTGCTTATAAAAGCCGAAAAAAGCGGTGACCCACAAAGCGTTACACTTTCATCTCTTCCAAAACCGCTTTCATATCAGTACAGAAGTCCTGTTTCGGTGTTCAGGGAAAATAACAGCGACAAAAGGACATATCTTCAGAGGTTAAAGGTCATCATCATTCCCGCCGTCACATTCACTTTCATGTACTTCATTTACGGCGTGTATGAAACCTATTTTGCCAATATGAGCGAGTGGAAGTTCATATTTATGGACATACTGCCCCCTTCCCTTATGATCTTGGCTATACTCATACTTCTTTCATGCGGTGCTGCATATTTTATCAAGGGAAAAAATCTTGATTTTATAGCAATGATACTTACTGCTTTATGTGTTATTTCATATATCCAGAATGCTTTTCTCAACGTCAGCACATTTATCAACGGTGCTCAGGAAAATGCCTCCGCTGCGTTAACAGTCATAAACCTGCTGTTATGGATCGGTATTATTGTTCTTATCCCCTACATTATCTACTGCTGCTACAATAAAAGCATGAAGAACATACTTCGTATCTGCTCGGCTGCCACAGGTATGCTGCTCATTATGCAGGGTTCTGCGTTGTCATATATGATGATAAACGGTCTTTCGGAAAAGCAATCCCATGAAAAAACAGGCTATACCCTGAGCGGTGCGGAGCAGTACGAGGTATCGTCAAACGAAAACGTCATCGTCTTTATAATGGATACCTATTATTCAGGCTTTTTTGATGAATGGCTGGAAAATCACCCCGAATATTATGATACGCTTTCGGACTTTATTTATTTTGACGATGTAAACAGTGAGGTACTTCACACAGCCCTTTCTATGCCCTCACTTCTTACCGCCCATGAGCAGGACTACACAATAAGCCTTGTTGAATCAGACAAAAACTGCTGGGAAAGCGATGAAGCAGACTTTTTCTACAGCAGTATGCACGACGACGGATATGCCGTGCGGTTATATACCGACAGCGACAAATACTCCGGCGGCGCTGAAAATATGCTTGGAAAAATAGATAACGTATGCGAGTACACAGCAGTATATACTTCAAAAAAGATCCCCACATATTTCTCTCTGGCAAGGCTTTCGGCATATAAGTTCCTGCCCCTTTCCCTCAAAAATGTTTTCTATGTCTCCGACTCGTACCTTATAAATCAATATACCACAAGCGATTCAGCCACAGCAAACATTGATCTCAGTGACTGGGAGCAGTCACCCCAGTCTTCAAAAAGCAGAGGAATAGATTACTATAATTTTGACTATTACAGCTCACTTACAAATGGGCTTTCTACTACCGACAAGAAGCTTTGCATTTTCCAGCATATTCACGGAATGCACACGCCATACATATCAGTCCACAGCAATTCCCTTGAGCCTCGTGCGGACATTGATATGAATGTTGCTCAGGAAGGCTGCCTGGAGATATTAACAAACTACATCTCCCAGCTAAAAGAGATAGGCGTATATGACAACAGCACCATAATCCTTACGGCAGATCACGGTATGCCGTCTATTGACATCGCCTCACCCGTAATGCTTGTAAAGCCCCAAGGCAGAACAAACGACTGCCTGGTAATAAATTCCGCTCCGGGCAATTTGCAGACCGACCTGCTCCCCACAATTCTTGACAGCATAGGGCTTGAACACGAGCCGCTGGAATATTCACTGATGGAGATAGACGAAAATATGCAGCGTGAAAGAACTCTGCGCATATTCGGTTACTCATCTGACTTCCCTGCCGCTCCCAAATGCGAAGGCGTAGGCTCCGCCGAATATAACAGCTATGATGAATACAAATATACAGGCAGATATTCGGAAACGGACTTTAGCAGCATTGAACCGACGAAATATCCCATAACCGATTACTGGTGGTAATATCTTCTGATGATTCACTCAAAAGTCTGATAACAAAAATTGTAAAGGAATGTATTTAAATGGAGTGGTTTTCAAAATTTCTGGGGTGGCTGTTCAGTCTGGTTTATTCCATCAACGGCAATTATCTGGCGGCACTGATATTGTTTACACTGCTGACAAAGATAATACTCCTCCCCCTCAGCATAATAGTACATAAAAACAGCATCAAGCTGGTAAAGCTTACCCCTGAGATAAACAACATAAAATACAGCTGTTACGGCGACAAAGACCTTATCAACACCAAAACGCTGGAGCTTTACAAAAAGGAAAAGTATAATCCCCTTGTAAGCGTGTTCCCGCTTATAGTTCAGCTTATCCTGCTTATGGGCGTTATCGAGGTCGTAAGCACACCTGAGTACTCAGGACTTACGGTCAGCGATATGCTTTCCTGCGGAATAGACTTCTCTCTTGTTTCAAAGGACGTAGGCGGGCTGTATTACCTGTTCCCCATAATCGCAGCTGTTTCCTCAATGATAATGTGTATTACGCAGAATATCTCTCAGGCGCTGCAAGCGGAACAGAGCAAGCTCAACAAATACGGTATGATGGCTCTCTCAACTGCATTGTCACTGTATCTGGGCTTTTTTGTAAGCGCAGGCGTTGCAGCATACTGGATACTCAGCAATCTTATGAGTATCGCTCAGATGTATATTCTCAATGCAGTGATAAGCCCCAAGAAATACATCGACTATGCCGCACTGGAAGAAAGCAAGAAAAAGCTTGAAGCTATCGAAGGCTCCGAAAAAAGCATGGACCGTGAACTGAAAAAGCGTCAGCATGATGATTACAAACGGTTCTTCTCCATTGCCAACAAGCACGTTGTTTTTTACTCCGAGCAAAGCGGCTTCTACAAATATTTCAAGGGTCTGATAGAATATCTGATATCCCACTCAAACATCACCATACACTATGTGACAAGCGACCCTAACGATGTTATTTTCGACATTGCCAAGGAACAAAAGCAGATAAAGCCCTACTTTATCGGTGAAAACAAGCTTATCTCCCTGTTTTTGAAAATGGACGCAAAGATAGTCGTAATGACAATGCCCGACCTTGACAATTTTCACATAAAGCGCAGCTATGTAAGCAGCGACGTGGAATATATTTACATGGATCACGGACTTTCAAGTATAAATATGCTGGCACGAAAGGGAGCAGTCGATCATTTTGATACGATATTCTGTGCAGGTCAGCATATAATCGACGAAATGAAGGCCTCCGAAGAGCATTACGGACTGCCGCACAAAAATCTCATTGCCTACGGCTATGGATTTATGGACGGACTTATCAAGACCTGCTCCACCGATCCGACTATCGCATCGGGAGATTTTATCCTTTTAGCCCCTTCACACCAGAAGGACAACATTCTTGACAGCTGCCTTGAACCTGTTATCGAAGGGCTGAAATCGACCGGATATAAAGTTATCCTCCGTCCCCACCCCCAATACATAAGAAGATATCCCGACAAATGGAAGCGCATCTCAGCTCAGTACTCATCCGACCCTCAGGTCATTACCGAAAGCGACTTTTCCTCAAACACATCTATTTATCAGGCTGCCCTCGTTGTTACCGACTGGTCAAATATCGGCTATGAATACAGCTTTTCCACACTGCGTCCTGTAATGTTCGTCAACACTCCCATGAAGGTCATCAACCCTGACTACAAGGAAATAGGCGTAGTTCCCATTGACCTGTCCCTCAGAAGCGAGATAGGCATTGAGGTAACAGGAAAATCAGCCGATGAAGTGGCTGAAGCTGCCGAAAAGCTGCTGAAAACCAAATGCTTCTCTCCCGAACAGATATCCGAAGCCCGTGACCGCTCGCTTTTCAATGTGGGAAAGAGCGACGAAGTGGGCGGAAAATATATTCTCTCCAGATTAAGCCAAAAGAAATAATAGAAAGGTTCTGTAAAAATGAAAGCTTATAAGATCATATTCACAATAGTTGCAATGGTAATGTTTGCCCAGATGATGGCAATAAACGCATATGCGTACATCGACGTTTCCGCCACTTCATACATCATACAGATCGTTGCGGGAATAGTCGTAGCCGTAGGCGCTGTCATAGGCGTTGTTATCTCAAAGGTGAAGAAAAAGGCAAAGGACAAGTTCGGCATCGACCTTGACCACAAGGAGCAGGAGGACGACGTTGTAGTCTATGACGACAGCAGCAACGAAAAGAAAGACGATATTACCGAACAAGTAAAATAATAACTGCGGCAGCATCGCACATAAGATGCTGCCGCTTTTTTTGACCGTATATTATATCTTCCTATAGTAACAAATTTATTAAAATATCAAAAAGCTCTTCCATTTCGCAAATATATTTGGTATAATATAAATATGTATCGGCAAATTGGTTCTGAAAGGATTGATATAAAAATGACGAGGTCCGGCAGCAGAATATTTTGGTGCTTTGTTACCGCTGCAATGATTTTTTCCGTGATATCCGCCGCATTTCCAACAAAGGCGGAAGCCATCACGTTTACGCCCAACTTCACCATTTCCAGTGAAGCTGCGGTCATGATAAATCTTGATAAAGACGTTACCGTTTATGAGAAAAATCCCACCAAGAAGATGTATCCCGCTTCCCTCACAAAGATAATGACAGCCCTTATCGTGCTGGATAATGTGGAGGATCTTGACAATACTGTTTATGAGGCTCCTCTGGTGGTTTTTGATGAGCTTTACGGACAGGGCGCTTCCAGCGTTGGCATTGAGCGTGGCGAGGAGGTCACCGTTACCGACCTTATGTATTCGCTGCTGCTGAAATCCGCCTGTGAATCCGCAGGTATCCTTGCTTATCACGTAGGTGGTGAGAGCATCTCCAACTTTGTTGACATGATGAACGAAAAGGCTAAGGAGATAGGCTGCACAGGCACCCACTTTGTAAATCCCCACGGTCTTTATGACCCCGACCAGTACACAAATGCCGCTGATATGGCGCTTATCGCACAGTATGCGGTGGAAAATTACCCCAAGTTCGTTGAGATCGCCACTGCCACCGAATACGATATGCAGCCCACCAATTACCATGAGGCAGGCTGGGCGCACATCTATCACACCAACAGTATGCTCAACCGTTCCAGCAGCTATTATTACCAGTATGCCAAGGGCATAAAGACAGGCACACTTGATGAATCTGGCAGAAACCTTATCACCATGGGCTCCCGTGACGGAAACAACTACCTGCTCGTTACCATGGGCTCCCCTATGTATGACGCTGACGGAAACGCAGTTTACCTTCATTATGAGGATCACAAAAATCTGTACGAATGGGCTTTCGAGAATTTTGAGTACAAGCAGCTGCTTCAGGCAGGCATTGAGATAACCGAGCTTCAGGTAAAGTTCGGCGAGAGCAGCGATTTTGTCCGCCTTGTTACCGCTGATAACTACAGCTGTATGTGGCTCTCCACCGTGGATACGAGCCGTCTCAAGGAGACTATAAACGTTGACCCCAGCCTGCTCAATGAGGACGGAACCGTTACTGCTCCCGTGGCAAAGGGTCAGAAATTCGGCACATACACCCTTACACTTTCGGGCGAGGAGATATGCACCGTTGACCTGGTTGCGCAGGACGACGTTACCCTTTCCGCTCTGGCTTATAATATTGACAAGGCAAAGCAGTTCACATCATCAATATGGTTCAAGGCAGCGCTTATAATCACAGCGGTGCTTGTTATCCTGTACATAATCATTGTGGCAGCGTCCAAGAAAAAGCGTAAAAAGTACAGACGTGTAAAGAAAAGAAGAAAGTTCTGATATCAAGGAGCATAGCACAGATGGCTGAAAAAATGCGGAAAATTAAATATTCATTGCTGGCAGCAGCAGGAGTTTCCGTTATTACGGCTGCTGTGTGCTTTGCATCGGCATCGACTCAGAAAAATGCAAGCTCTTTGGTTTATTTTCCTGACGGCAATGACGGCACAGCTCTGCTGAGAGATGCCATATCGGCTGATATGAATATGACTGCCCGGCAGTCGGGCACACCTGCCGATGAGCTGGAAAAATCACTGTCCGTTGAGCCTTTCGGAAGCGGTGCGGAAATAGTTCTCAGCGGACTTAAATCTTCCGACAACGCACCTGTTATTCTGGCAAGTGCGCTTGGCAATGCGGCAAAATCGGGCAAAGCTGAATTTGACGTGATATCCTACTGCGATATGGCAGAAAACGTTCAGTTCCCGTCGCTGCCCGTAAGCTTTTCCGCAGGCATTGCGGGAGGGTTGGCGGTCTATGCAGCCATGAGCATTGCGGAAGCTTTGAAAAAGAAAAGATCCGACGCAGCCTCCGAAATAACATCGGAACCCATTCACGAAAATGTACCTGAGCAGGAAACTGATAAAAATGCTCCTACTGAGCCTGTTCGCACCGAACCGACCGCTGAATCGGAGAAATCCGTTTCTTCGCAGCCGATCCCGCCCGTTAAAATTCCCGAACCTCAGAAAACCGTGCCTATCATCGGTGCAGTTCAGAGATTCTATGACGATGCAGTTGATCTGGGCGTACTTGCCCCCTCTGCTCCTCAGGGACTGGAAGCGGCAGGATATATCCGCATTGCCCGTGCGCTTTCCGAACAGAAGTCCCCTCTTATAATTGCGGTATCCTCCGCAAGAACTGAGACGGACAAGATACCCTACTCGGTAAAAGCAGCATCATATCTTGCCTGCGCATTCGGTTCGCTGGGCAAAAGGACTGCGGTCATCGAATGCAACTCCAAAAAGCCCTCACTTGGCAGCTTTTTCAAGAAAACAGGCAAGGGCGGTCTTTCGGATATTGCGGCAGGCAGCTGCACTATCCCCGAATCGGTCGTGCTGAACGCACGCCGTGGGGTGGATATCTACGCCGAGACAAAGGCAAATCCCATGCCTGCCTCCGTGTTCTCCACGCCATTTTACAGCGAATTTTTACAGTTTATGTCAACGGTGTATGACGTTATGATACTGACTGCTCCCCTTGCAAGGGAAGATGAATGGAAATACATCGCCCGTGGCTGTGACGGAATAATCATCGCCTCTGCTGACGGCAGAGAGACTGACCCAATCTCCGCAGCGGAGATTCTGAAATCCGACATTGCCTTCACCGCTTTCTGCAAAGCAAAAGATACGGAAGAAAATACACAGTAAAGGAAGCTGTTTTATGTTTGAAAAGCTGAAATATATGGAGCCGCTCATAAGCGAGCTTATCGGTGCGGATGTTTTTATGGGCGCAAATGCTGCCGTGATCTACAAGGGCGAAACTGTCTGGAACAAAAGCTTCGGCATGGCGGACAAGGAGAAAAATATCCCCATGACCGAGGATAAGATCTTCCGCCTGTTCTCCCTCTCAAAGCCCATAACCGGCGCAGCCGCAATGCTGCTTCTGGAGCGTGGGAAGATAGAGCTGCGCTATCCCGTAAAGTGGTTCCTGCCTACATTTGAAAACCCGATGGTAACAGACGAAAGCGGAACATATCCCGCAAAGCGTGACATCACTCTGGGCGACCTTATGAACATGACCTCAGGCATTCTTTATCCCGACGGCACAAAGGCAGGTCAGGAAATGGGCAGCCTGTGGGGTCAGCAGACGGACGCATGGGAAAAGGGCGGAAAGCTTCTGAACACCCGTGAATTAGCTCTTGAAATGGGCAAAAAGCCGCTGGCGTTCACTCCCGGTGCAAGGTGGCAGTACGGCGCTTCTGCCGACGTTATGGGCGCTGTTATCGAGGCTGTTTCGGGAATGAAGTTCAGCGAATTTCTGAAAAAAGAGATATTCGGGCCGCTGGGCATGGAGGACACTGGCTTCTATGTTCCTGCCGAAAAGCAGGGCAGATTTGCTCAGGTATATGACCGCACGGAAAAGGGAAATCTCCCCTACACAGGTCACAACCTCTGCATTTTTGACCAGAAGGAACCGCCTGCATTTGAATCCGGCGGAGCAGGTCTTGTCTCCACTATCAGCGACTACTCCAAATTTGTGAAGATGCTCATGGGCAACGGTACATACAACGGTGTGAACATTCTGGGCAGAAAAACCGTGGAATTTATGCGCACCAACTGCCTTACACCCGAGCAGATGAAGACCCTTGACTGGGACAGCATGAAAGGCCATGGCTACGGCAATTTCATGCGTGTACTCACAAGCCCTGCGGAAGCGGGCTTCAACGCAGGTGCGGGAGAATACGGCTGGGACGGCTGGATGGGCTGCTATTTTTCCGTTGATCCTGACGAAGATCTTGCATTTTTATTCTTCATCCAGCAGACAAATACAGGCTGCACTGACTTTACAAGAAAGCTCCAGAGCATTGTACGCAGCTGCCTGTAATATTTTAAGGAGATAGCTTTTTATGTGGTTCGTTCTTGCATTGCTGTCGGCTGTTTTTGCAGCGCTGACCTCCATTCTTGCCAAGGTGGGCATTGACGGGGTCAATTCAAATCTTGCAACTGCCATAAGAACAGCCGTGGTGCTGATAATGGCATGGGGCATGGTCTTCATCACCAACGCTCAGCACGGCATAACCGACATTGACAAAAAGAGCTGGATATTCCTTATACTTTCGGGTCTGGCAACAGGCGCATCATGGCTTTGCTACTACAAGGCTATCCAGATAGGCGACGTTTCAAAGGTAGTTCCCGTGGATAAGCTCAGCGTGGTAATAACACTGATACTGGCTTTTGCCTTCCTGCATGAGAAATTTGACGCAAAAACCATTACAGGAGCTGCCCTCATCACCGCAGGCACGTTCCTGATGATAAAATAATAAGGGGAAAAATATTTAAATGAGAATAAGAAGAAAAAAGTGGGCACGCCCTGAGCTTGATGCCTGTAACTATTACATAGACAACGCCGAGGAAATGAGAGGGAAATGGCACGAAGCCTTTGCGGATAACAGCCGTCCCCTCTACCTTGAGCTTGGCTGCGGAAAGGGCGTTTTTGCGGCTCAGCACGCACTGAAATATCCCGACATCAACATAATCGCTGCGGATATCAAGGCGGATATGCTGGCTGTGGGCAGGCGCACCATTGAAAGTATGTTCGGCGCTGTGGACCGTACCCACGATAATGTTATCCTGCTGAGAATGAACATTGCCGATATCTCAAAGTTCTTTTCTCCCGAGGACAGCGTTGACAGGATATACATTAACTTCTGCAATCCATGGAACAGGGGCAAGCACAACAAGCGCAGACTTACCCACACCCGTCAGCTGGTGCAGTATAAGACTATTCTGAAGCCCGAGGGCGAGATTCGCTTCAAGACCGATGACGACCAGCTTTTTGAAGAGTCGCTGGAATATTTCAACGAAGCGGGCTGCGAGATAACCTATCTCACCCGTGACCTGCACGCCGAAAACTTCCCCGATAATCTTGTTACCGAGCATGAAAGAATGTTTTCCGAAGAGGGCAAGAAGATAAAATTCCTTATCACCAGATTCAAAAATGAAGAGCAAGTGTAAGCATATGCTTACTTTCTTGACAGCACCTGCGATATGGTGTAAAATAAGAGTACAAATGAAATTCTGAGAAAGATGGGTCGTTTTTTATGAGAGGAATTTACTCGTCAGTTACCGATATGCGCCGCAAGGTATTTACCGAGGTCGCACGCCTTGCCTATGAGGGCGGAGACTATTCACGCATGGAGGATCTGCCCTATAAGATCTGTCCCGGTGATGTGGCGGCTCACCGTGAATCCATTTTCCTTGAAAGAGCTATCGTCGAAGAACGTCTGAGACTGGCTATGGGTCTGCCCCTGAGAAGTGTCAGCGAGCACGCTCCCGTATCCAAGGGCGTTAACGAAAGCGCCATTGCGGAAAAATATTATGATCCCCCTCTTATAAATATAATCAGCTTTGCCTGCAACGCCTGCCCTACCCTTCATTACCACGTAACGGACGTTTGTCAGGGCTGCTTTGAAAACCCCTGCAAGGAAGTTTGTCCCAAGGGGGCTATTTCTATCCGCCACGGAAAGTCGCAGATAGACAACGAAAAATGTATCAAGTGCGGCCGCTGCAAGGACGTGTGCCCCTATCACGCTATCCTTAAAGTAGAGCGCCCCTGCGCAAGAGCTTGCGGTATGGACGCTATCGGCAGCGATGAGCACGGCAGAGCAAAGATAGATTACGATAAATGCGTTTCCTGCGGAATGTGCCTTGTAAACTGTCCTTTCGGCGCTATCGCCGATAAGGGACAGATATTCCAGCTCATTCATGCAATAAAAACAGGCAAGAGGGTCGTTGCCATAGTAGCTCCCGCATTCTACGGTCAGTTCGGTGCAAAGCTCACTCCCGAAAAGCTTACCTATGCCATGAGGCAGCTGGGCTTTTCCGATGTGGTCGAGGTAGCCGTAGGCGCTGACCTCTGCACCGTTGAGGAAGCCAAGGACTTTATCGACAATGTACCCGACAAGCTGGATTTCCTTGCCACATCATGCTGCCCTGCCTGGTCGGTAATGGCAAAGAAGCTTTTCCCCGAGCTTGCAAAGAACATCTCCATGGCGCTGACACCTATGGTACTCACTGCACGCCTTGAAAAGAAAAAGGATCCCGACTGCCGCATAGCATTCATCGGTCCCTGCTCCGCCAAGAAGCTGGAAGCCAGCCGAAGAACTATCAGAAGCCACGTTGACTTTGTTCTCACCTTTGAGGAGCTTATGGGAATGTTTGACGCAAAGGAAGTGGATATCGAAAATATCCCCGATTCCGAGGCTGTTCCCCTTGACAAGGGTACAGGCGCAGGAAGAGGCTTTGCGGTAAGCGGCGGAGTTGCAAGTGCCGTTGCTGCCGAGATAAAGCGTCTTGAGCCTGACCGTGATGTAAAGATCGCCTCCGCTCAGGGACTGCATGAGTGCAAAAAGCTGCTCCAGCTTGCCCGTGCAGGCAAATATAACGGCTATCTTCTTGAGGGTATGGGCTGCCCCGGCGGCTGTGTTGCGGGCGCAGGAACTATGTGCGCCGTAAACAAGGCTGCCATTGCCATTGACCGCTACAAAAAGCAGGCGGACAAGCAGCTTGCTTCCGAAACGGAATATGCTGCAGATCTTGATGTACTTGTAAAGGATGACCTTGACTGATGATAAGAAAAATAGATAACTGCGACAAAGAAATTTACATAGAAATGGCAGAAGAGTTCTATCATTCCTCCGCCGTTACCCACCCCGTTCCCAGAGAAAACTTTGAAAAAGCGTTTGACCACATGGTAAACGACGGCACATATTTTGACGGATATATCTTCGAGGACAACTGCGAGACCTGCGGCTTCTGCGCCGTGGCTGTAAGCTATTCTCAGGAAGCAGGCGGACAGGTCATCTGGATAGAGGATTTTTATATCCGACCCGATTTCAGGGGAAAGGGACTGGGCAGTGAGCTTTTTGACCGCATAAAGGAAGATTTCCCCGATGCTGCCAGATACCGCCTTGAGATAACCGAATCAAATATTGACGCAAAGAGACTTTATGAGCGCAAGGGTTTTGAGATCCTGCCCTACAGGCAGATGCTCAAAGAAATGAACTGATACCAATAAAACACAAAGCCGATGAAAACGAATTTCATCGGCTTGATTTTTTATTCTGCCCTTGCAATAACTCCGCCGCCGACAACAATATCGCCGTCATAGACAACACACGCCTGACCCTTTGCGGGGGCACGGACGGGATCGTCAAACTCAATGCGGACAATGCCGTTTTCGGCAGGATAAAGCAATGCGCTCTGCTCCTTGGCGGAATAGCGGGATTTTGCGGTAACTCTCATAGGCTCACTAAGCTCATCGGCGATAATAAGGTTAAAGTCCCTAAGGAAAAGCGTTCTGCGGAAAAGCTCCGCTTCATCGCCGAGAGTAACGGTGTTGGACAATGGGTCCTTGTCCGTTACAAAAACAGGCTTTCCGAAGGTAACGCCCAGTCCCTTTCGCTGACCTATGGTGTAGTTGATGATGCCCGAATGCTCCCCTGCCTTTTTCCCGTCAGAGAAAACATATTCGCCCGAAACAGGCTTGTAGCCAGTATATCGCTCGATGAACGAAACATAGTCGCCGTCAGGCACAAAGCAGATGTCCTGACTGTCGGGCTTGTGGGAATTTACCAGTCCATGCTCCTCCGCAAGCCTGCGCACGTCTGTTTTTTCCATGCCGTACAGTGGGAAAAGTGTGTGCTCCAGCTGATGCTGGGTCATGCAGTACAGCACATAGGTCTGGTCTTTCCTCGGGTCGGAGGAACGCTTCAGGAGCCATCTGCCCCTGTTATCGTCATAGCACACATCGGCGTAATGACCTGTGGCGATGTAGTCAAAGCCCAGCAGCTCAGCCCTGCGAAGCATTGTGCCGAACTTCATATACTTGTTGCACTCAATGCAGGGGTTAGGGGTCTCGCCGTTTATATAGCTGTCGGCAAAGGGCTTCATAACGTGCTTTGCAAAATCATCGGTGAAGTTAAGGGTAACGTGGTCGATACCTATTTTTCGGCACACGCTCCGTGCGTCATCAACATCGGAAAGAGAACAGCAGCCGCCCTCGGCATAGCCCTCTCCCAGCACGGAATTATCATAGAGCCTGAGGGTACAGCCGCAGACCTCATAGCCCTGCTCTTTAAGAATAAGTGCGGCAGCGGAGCTGTCAACTCCCCCGCTCATGCCCACAAGGACCTTTTTCTTATCCAAATCATTTCCTCCCCGTAAGCTTCAAAATCAGAAAAGTAAGCGCACCCGAAATAATGATAACGGGCAGCGGCGAATACAGCAGCATTTCAAGCATCTGCATCAAGGAAACATGAGCAAACACCTTGAAAAGTATCCAGAAAAATATAGGCAGCGAGAATATGCCCGCCGTTTCTATCCAGAGGGTCCTTGCCAGTGAACGCCTGCGCATAAGCAGCTTTGCGGCAATAAGATTGACCCCCAGCATTATCACAGCTGCAATAAGCAGAAACGATATATACTGCTCTGTCGGCACCCATGCAATAAGCTGCACGATATAATTCATGCCGAACCAGTACAGCGCCGTAAATATAAGCATTGGCAGGATATCGGCAGTGAGCAGGCACCAGCCGCCGTTTCTCAGGAATTTGAGCGGGATATCCGAAAAGACCACAATGCTGCTTTCGGTAATGTTCTTTGCAAGAGTTACCGTTGTTTCAGTGCCGTCCTCGTTTTTGCGCACATAGTCCTGACGGACGGAACCGTCCTTTTCAAACTCGTAGCTTTGCTTTTCAAAGCCTTTCAGCTTCTTGTCAAGCAGCGCTTCTATCTCCGCATATTTTTTTGCCTTGGTGAAATTTGATATCTTGTAACCGTAAAGTGCCATTTTATCAAGCCTTTCACATTGTTATGAAATTAGCATAAGTCCTTAAAGCTGTTTATGCGTATATCGGTGCAGTCCGACAGAGCGTCAAAATCGCCGAAATGACCGCTGTTTACACCAACAGTGTAAAAGCCGTTTTCAAAAGCTGTCTTTGCCGCATGGGGAGAATCCTCAAAAACTGCCGTTTCATCGGGAGCAGTACCCAGCCTTTCGGCGCACATATGGAATATCTTCGGGTCCTCCTTGCTGGAGCCTGCCTCGTCGGAGGTGATGATGAACTCCAGCTCATCAAGTATGCCGTTGTGCCCCAGCACGCCCTCTGCCAGCTCCCGGCTGTTGGAAGTGGCGGCACACATTTTTATGCCCCTCTCCTTGAAATGCGCTATCATTTCGGGAACGAACGGCATGAGCTTTACCTCATGGAAATACTTGTCACGGACGATGTCCGTTATTTCCTCGGCAATACTTTCCTCGCTGTCGGGCAGGGAATACAGATTTTTGAGATAGGTCACTGCGGACATAAAGTGCATGGATTTCAGGGCAAAGGACACCTCCTCGGTGTATGGTATCCCACGCCTGCCGAGAAGTATCCTGTCCGACTCTGACCACACGCCCATGCTGTCGGCAAGGGTGCCGTCAATATCAAAAATGACCGCTTTTATATTTTCAAGCATATTTTCTCCTTACTCTGCGGTGTAGGTGAGATTTTCCCACAAAAGCTTCACGCCGATGTCCGTCTCCTCGGGCAGCAGAGCCATGGCGATGAAAAGCTCGTCGCCTGTTTCGGTATCTTTAAGGGTGGCATATTCGCCCTCGATCTTTATTACGATGTAATGCTTTGGTCCCATTACTTCAAACTCTCCTCTTCCTCGCACAGCTCCAGCCACTCGTCCGAATAGTCGGAGGACTGCTTTTTAAGGCTCTCATACTCAGCGCATTTTTCGTTCATAAGAACATAGTCCCCCGTTACCTCGGGAGATACCATTTCCTGCTGAACTGCCGCCATCTGTGTCTCCAGCTCGCCTATGAGCTTTTCAAGCTCCTTTATCCTTGCACGGCGCTTTGCGTCCCTTGCACGCTGCTCCTTGGAACGGTAGGAAACGGCTTTCTTTTCCTCATTCTCACGGCGGAGATTTTCCTGCTTTGCCGCAGCGATCTCTGCCTGAGCGGCTTCCGCCCTCGCCCTCTTCTGGGAAAGATACTGCTCAAAGCCGTCGTTGAACTCTTCCAGCTTGCCGGGAGTTATCTCAAATATCCTGTCGCATATCTTACTCAGCAGATAGCGGTCGTGGGATACAAGGATAACAGTGCCCTCGTAATCGGAAAGCGCCTGTTCAAGCACTTCCTTTGCGTCAATGTCAAGGTGGTTGGTAGGCTCGTCAAGGATAAGCACATTGCCTCTTTCAAGCATCATAATTGCAAAACAAAGCTTTGCTCTCTCGCCGCCGCTTATAACGCCCACCTTTTTGAAAACATTCTCGCCTGTGAGCTTCACCAGTCCCAGCAGACTTCTCACCTGCTGTTCGGTCATACCTCTGCGGCGGTCGTGTATCTCGTCAATAACAGTCTTGCTGAAATCCAGCTGAGAATTTTCCTGGTCAAAGTAGGATATCTTGATATTTTTGTTCCACTCGACAGTGCCATGTGTCACAGGCATTTTTTTCTGGATTATCTTTAAAAGAGTGGATTTTCCTATGCCGTTTGCGCCCACAATGCCTATCTTGTCACCACGGCGCACATCAAAGGAGATATTGTCCGCAAGGGTCTTGTCACCTGCGCAGATGTCGATATTCTTTACCGAAAGCACGTCAAGGGGCGGCTCATAATCGTACTCGAACTTTATCTTCGCCTTTTTCTCGTATGTGATAGGCTTTTCCAGTATCTCCATGGCTTCAAGCTTTTTCACACGGCTCTTTGCCATGGCGGAAGTGGTGGCACGGACAATGTTTCGGTCAACAAAATCCTGGAGCTTTGCTATCTCCGCCTGCTGAGCCTCATATTCCTTTATCCTGCGCTCGGTGTCGGCAGCTTTAAGCTCGGTGAACTTGGTGTAATTGCCCTTCCAGCGTCGCAGATGAGTATGCTCTATCTCGCAGATAGAAGTGCAGAGCTTGTCAAGAAAATATCGGTCATGGGAAACTATGAGCAGTGCGCCCTTGTAATCCTGAAGGTAGTCCTCCAGCCACATAATGGTGTCAAAATCCAGATGGTTTGTAGGCTCATCGAGGATAAGCAGGCGAGGACTTTCCAGCAGCAGCTTTGCCATGGCAAGACGTGTTTTCTCGCCGCCGCTGAGGGTGGATATAACACGGTCATAGGTCTCGGGGGGAAAGCCCATACCGTTAAGGACTGTTTTTATTTTCACATTTATGAGATAGCCCTCGTTTGCTTCAAAATACGCCGTTTTATGGGCATATTCGGCGCTTATCTCGTTAAAATGCTTTTCATTTTCATGTATCTCGGGGCGTGCCATTTCAGCTTCGAGACGTCTCAGCTCGTCCTGAACCGCAAGAAGTTCGGAGAAAACGGACATCATCTCGTCCATGACCTTTGAGGAGCGGTCAAGCCCTGAGTTCTGCTCCAGAAAGCCCACGGTGGAAGCTCTTGTTATGGCAAGGTGAGGCACATTAGGCTCAGGCTGGGACTCATATTCCTCCTTGCCTGTGATTATGCGCAGCAGGGTTGATTTTCCGCAGCCGTTAATTCCCACAAGACCTATCCTGTCGTTATCCTCGATAGTGAGAGAAACGTTGTCAAGGATAGTCCTGCCGTTATATATCTTTGAAATATTTTCCATTGAAAGTATCATTTGCTTTTCTCCCGTATGATATTATCACAATATTCTTTTATTATAGCATACTGCGGAGAATATTGCAACTGTGAGCGAAAGGATTTTTAAGCATCGGACGCTTATAAATATATTGACTTGATGGCACAAAAAGAGTATAATATAATCAGAATATTACTACCGAACAGGAGGGGGAAGTATGATAATTCGTCCGTTAGCAGCAATACGCCAGAATTACAATGAAATAGCCGATATGTGCCGCAGAACGGCAGAACCTGTGTTCCTTACAAAAAACGGAGAGGGCGACCTTGTGGTCATGGACATTGAGACCTACAGCCGTCGGGAAAAAATGCTGAAGCTGCGTGAAGAGCTTCTTGCCGCCGAAGAAGATCGCATAGCAGGAATAAAGGGCTGCACCATTGATGAGCTTGATGCCTACCTCGATGACATTATCAAAGAGGTTTAAAAATGGCAGACAAAAAATATAACGTCATTATTTCCGACAGGGCTAAAAGAGAGCTGGGAACATCTATCCGCTTTATTGCACAGGTCAGCAAGGAAGCGGCGGCTGCAAAAAAGGAAGAGCTTATAGCAGCAATGCGTTCACCGGAGCATATGCCGCAGCGTTTTCTGTTTTTTAACGAAACCTGCATTCCCGCAAACAAATACCACAAAATGTATGTGGAAAAGTGGTACCTTGTCCTTTATCAGATACAGGACGACACTGTGTATGTCGATCATATTCTTGACTGCCGTCGGGACCACAGCCGGCTCATAATACTAATCACCAATAAAACTATAGACAAAAAAATCTTTGCATAATCCATACACGCAAGATTATGCTCGATTTTTTGTATAGTTTTTAATCGGTGCTTAGTATTATGTATCTGTTGACGGCAGAGAGTTTTCAAAATCGGTTCTGTTTCCGATACCACAGCTTTTTCATTTGCTCCCGAAGTATCAGGCAGCTATGATATTTTGATTATGCAGATAAACAACGAAAAGACTAGGATTGCTGTGATTAGTGGTGCCGGATAATTAAATTCCGATAATTTAAGCACTTATATCTTAAATGCCATTATAACCAAAGCTGAATTTATTGCACTTACTCACTATATTGATACCTACTATTTATTAAATAAACAGGTGGTGGATTAATTGAATTCAAGGTTTGTAAAAAATCTGGTTAAATTTATTCTATTCATTATTTTAAACGTAATTCCGAGTTTTTTTTGGATTACGGTGTTTTATATATTTGATGGTAATGATTTAATGAGAATTTCATTCGGTTTGTTGAATTGTATGTTTGTGTCAATAGAGACAGCCACAATACCTATTTTTAATGTATTAGGTTTTTGCATATTAAAAAACAATAATAGATGGAGTATAATAGCAATATTATATTCAGCAATTGTATTTATAGTATCGTTATGTTGGTTGATTCTACAGTTTTGTATCATGATAAATGACGGAAACGATAGTCTTGAACTAATATTTTATAATGGTCCCAATTATAATAGAGATGTATATTTTATTTGTATTAATAATTGTATTTCAGCATTGATTATTGGAATAATAGCTATATTTGAAAGACTAGATATGAAGTATCGGATGTGATGTCATTGTCAATGCTTGCTAAAATTAACCCCAATTCTCCCGAGTTGAATACCCTTGCAATTCTCTCCAGTTGAAAAAGTATTCTCACAAGTTGAAAACCACGCAAATACGTCCTTATACTAAACACCGATTAAGCTATAGACAAAACCGATAAAATATGATATAAATTAAAGCAAAAGTAGAAAGCGGCTTTAGTGATTTAAATCGCAACAAATATGATAGGGTACGACTTATGTTTCAGGACGAAGCAGGCTTCGGCAGG